>Ga0099824_1000777_pt1 | contig 41383 bp, 22 predicted proteins | sample SiratrowhiteBW_FD_76837 | JGI IMG/M metagenome (GOLD analysis project Ga0099824, IMG submission 76837) | Root nodule microbial communities of legume samples collected from California, USA - Siratro white BW | ecosystem: Host-associated > Plants > Roots > Nodule | place: USA: California... | reverse complement strand
TTATGATGAATCTTTTATTGTGGTTGTAAATGTTTGGTTTAGGGCTTTATGGTGAAGTTTTCTCTTTTAATGAACACCAATAGAACTCATTGTAAAGATCACAAACTATCAATACCACAATTGGTTGGTCATGTATGGAAGCATGTTTTGGGATTAAAAAAACTCCTACAAATGTTACAACAATTGTGTGAGGAATGACACAAATTGTTGTCTCAATTTAGAATATTCTTCGAGCAATGAAAGAATTGAAACTTCTTTCATGTGATGATCAAGCTGACAAAACTTTCGATAAAAATTATTTAGAAGCAACGTCAGAGTCTCATCCAATATTACTGTAAGATGACGATTAATACCAAAAGATTGATGAACACTAAAATAAACCCTTCAATCTAGAAGAGAAGAACAAAATTAAAACAAAGAAAGAACATGATTAAGTCCAACTCTATCTCTCAAGTCATCACCCACTTAATGGCAACAATAATCTAGTAAAAAATACTAAATTGAGTCATTTAAAAGAATTTAAAACATCATGAAATAAAAACTAAGGACTGAACTAATTTTTGATTGTTTAAGACCAAAAGTGGTATTAGCTTTATAAAAAATTATTCTCCAAATTGTTATATCTAGAAAGTTTTTATATTCTAGAAAGCATATTATAAAATAGTTGTATTATCATTCCAAGAAAAGGAATCTATAATAAGAAATGAGGAATTTAAACTTTCCCTAACCATAATTTCAAAAATTATTTATCAAAAATTATTGTGGAACAGTTATTTTATATTCCAAAAGACTTATTTCAAAAACTGAAATATATATTATGAAGTTGCAAGACGTTGCAACCACAAAATAATACACTACAAGAAAAAAGTTATTTAGAGACCAATATTTAGCTATCAAATAATATTGTTGCTAATTGTGACCAAAATAATTACCAAATTAAATTTTGGTTGCTAAATAACTACAAAATAGAAGTAATGATTGAATTTAGTGACCAATTAAATCAAATAATTGGTATCTAACATTAAATATCAAAGTTTTAATGATATATGTCATTAGATTCTAAATTGGTATCTACAAAATTTGAGACCTCATTAAATTAAAACTAAGAACTGAATTAATTTTTGACTGTTTAACACCAAAAGTGATATTAGCTTTATAAAAAAAAATATTCTCCAAATTATTGTATCTAGAAAGTTTTTATATTCTAGAAAGCATATGAAATAGTTGTATTACTATTAAAAAAAGAATTTACAATAAGAAATGAGGAATTCAAAAACTTTCCATACCATAATTTAAGAAATTATTTGAGAAACATTTATTTTATATTCTAACTTATTTCAAAAAAGTGAAATATATAATATAAAGTTGCAATCACAAAACAATATTGGTTTCAGGTGCAAAGTCGAGTTTCAACTATATAACAATGTTATCAATAGCAGAAGGCCAAACTTCCAGTGGATAAAACACTTCCATTACAGCCTATAGCGCCACAATAGCATGCCTCCCTTCACAAATTGCCTATGGAAATTCACAAACGCCAGACAAAACTCAAATTGCAGCAGCAGTGAAGGAGAGACGAAGGAGAATGGAGGAGTAGGGTTACCGTGAAAAACCCACAAGGGCATTTTTTGACTTTTGCTCAAACTAGGGGTGCAGGTACTAAATAAGGGATGCAGAAAGCAAAAGTCTTTTCCTGATCAAGTTTGAGAGGCAATTAAGCTTTTAATGAAATAGAGAATGTTACACAGCTGAGATAAATGAAGAGAGCAGGGGAAGTTTGAAAGATGAAGGGAGGGTTAGGCAAGCCCCATGGAGTTAGCAAATGGGTGAAACCTCATTGGCTCAAGGATTTCATGATGTCAAAACAATATTAAGACTTTTCTCAATTCCTCTACCTCGTAAATGTTTTTTGTTTCATCAATTGCTATTTTGTTTTTCTTTCTCGTTTTTTTTCTTAATTAGTATTCTTGTTTGGATGTAATTGTCGGAAATGTTGAAAGAGGTAAATTGACTTTAATTTCTTTTTTTTTTTTTCTATACTGCTTGGAGCTTTAATTCAAAGATTATGAGATTGCGGAGATGATGGAGACCATGGAAGCGACTTTCATTGCTACAACAGCACATCACGAAGGATCCTTTTATGAAATTTTGCATCAATATGGAAAAGGTTTTGAAGCAATTTTCTCATGTTTCAAATATTGATCACATGATTTACTTACAACTTGATTTGGTTGCCGTGGAAAAGTTAGTTAAGAAAATGTTTGCCTGTGATTTGTCTAATAATCACACACGGTTTCAAAGTTAAGATAAAAAAAAATTAAATACATCTTTTAAGACTTGTAATATAAAAGTAATTTCAGAAATAAATTCTTTTTCCCTTAAAACAAGGGAATGAAAAAGTGGTTTCGTTTTCCTTAAATACCAAGTGAGAACTTATTCTAGCATAAAGTTCCGAGTTTCAAAAATGAAAAATACTGGTGATTGAATCTTATCCGAATATTTGAAAAGTAACATTTAAGACCCATAACAATTATGAGTGTGATATCATTTTTACCATGATTCCTGTAATTCCCGAGCAATAACCAACTTTTCAGTATAGGAAAAAACTATTAAAGAGCGTGGTTAAGTGTGCAAGCCTTGTTGAGATCAGCTTCTTTGCAAACAATTAAATGTTTATTTATTATTTTCATTCAGTAATTGAGTATAAGATAGTGTGTTAGTACCTTCCCTACACGTTCTGGACCTTAATCCAGTTTTGCAGATCGATTCTTTATTCTTGGTTTTTCCATAGTTTTCCATAATAAATTATGTGGTGACTCCTCTCTTTGAAAGTAATTTTTATAATCCTTTCATGATTCCAATTACGACAGATGACAACTCTACTTGTCAACTCCACTAGAGACCTTTTTAGAGAGTCAGACTTAATTAATTGAATTAGTAAAAATGAGGGTGATTTTTTGAATGTTTATATTTCCCTTTCTTTTGTATATATGCTTGTTTATGTTATTGCTGAAATATTGAACCTTAGGGTAAGCAACATGTTATATCTGTCTGGAAATTTTTCTAGCGGTTTTGCAGGTGGGGGTTGGGTGCATTATTCTTCCTTCATACATCTTTACTTTTGTATATATCATGAGTGAGACCCTATACCCAGGTCTGTGGAAGCTTAGAATTGGAAGGGGTTGTGTAGCAATGTCAAAATGATGTACTTCCTTTTTTGGCTCTGGTAAGAACTCCTGGTAGAGTCTAATCCTCCGTAAACAACACAAGAACACCTCATTTTTCAAAATTCACCATAAGGCTCCAAAATTACACAATCAATTACACAAGAATCTGAACCAGGAACAAGAAATATGAACCAAAATGTGAACCATAAAACAGTAATTCTAAAAATTACTTTGTAAACACATAAATCAAAGAATAAAAATTACCTCAACCATAAACCAAAACTCTAAATCCTAAAGTAATTGGTGACAACAAGTTTAGGGATTGTGGTACGGAGATTTAAGAGGGAGCTTCTAAATAGCTACAAACGTTTGGGAGACAAAGATTGAAAGGACAAATTTGAAAGGGAGAAGTTTTCCAATTTGGAAGGGGATGGCTTTGGAACTTGAAAGGACAAGGCTTTTAAATTTGTTCTCATCCTCTCATAAGTGGTTAAGGTCACTTATTTCTCCTTCTATAAATGTTTTAATATTTTTTATTTTGTCCTTAAATTTAGATTAAAAAAACTACTTTTTAAAAGAACATTTTTTCTTAATTTTTTTTTAATTTAAAAGTTCCGAATCTCAAAATTAATATAACAAAATATATTATATTCTATTTTAGAATTCAATTTTATTTTAATCAAATAATTTAAACATCACTTTTAAAATGTAATATAATATATCACTCTTTTATCCAATTTAATATAATTATTTTTGTATTAATTATTTTTTTACTTCTATTTAAAATTATTGTTGAAAAATAACTTAAAAAGTAAAAATTATTTTTGGAAAGAACTAGTTGTCAAATTTTTCTAACATATCTTTTAATTTAAAAATTGATATAAAAAAATATATTACATTTTAATTTATAATTCAATTTTACTTTAATTAAATCAATTAAGCATCACTTTTAAAGTTGTAATATAATATATCATTTTTTTATCTTATAGTTGTATTAATTATTTTTTATTTTTTTTATTTAGATTATTTTTGAAAAATAACTTAAAAATAAAGATTATTTATAAAATAATTGAAAAAATAATTTTATAGTAAGATACTAAGAACTAAAGATAATCGTATTAATATGGATAGATTCAATAATAAAATCAATAAATCTAAAAAAAGTCACATTCAGATTTTGTTTTTTCTTTTTAGTTTAATTTAATTAAATTATTTCAATTAACAAAGTAAAAAAAAGAATAGATTCAAAACCTTATTATATTTATTCTTTGAATTTATTGTGTTAAATGGAAAGGATACATGTTTACAATCATTATATGAAAACAATATATTAGTTACTGTGAATTATAGACGTTAATGTGTTTTCATTTATTTATAAATAAGAAATGGAAAAGAAAGGAGGATGGATCGTTGCAGGTGACATCAATTGTTCTGTGAATGGTGTCCAGTGGGCCAAGTCACAATTCAATGACTTGAGTTGTAATTCTCTTAAGTAAAAAGAGTTGTACTCTAACTATGACTATAACTTTTGACCTAGTGGTAACTGCTCGATCTAACAAGAATCACTATTTAAAAACTTGTGTCTGAGTAAGATTTGTATTGCATATAGTTTAAAAGTAGAAAAAGCCTGAGAATTCATACCATTGTTAGGGTATTTATAATCTTATAAGTCTTTTAAGTAATTTTTTTAATATTTAATCAACATGAATTAGGGAATTAACATTTCTTGTACTAACATCATATTAAGTAATACCGTATATGATGTTTAGGTAGACATAGACAAGATGACGATTCAAATTTATAGAAAGAAAAATTTATTTATTTACTAAGAAAATATATAGTTATATCATACACAAACTTTTTAGGCCTTAGCTAGTATAGACAACTATGTGTCTAAAAAGAGTAACTAAAAGAAAAATTTATTTCTTTGACCAACGAGATGTTAAACTATACCATTCACTATAAGTAATGACAAGTCTAAAAGAAATAAACAACATTAGAATTTGTGTCATTGAATGAAATTTTATAGCTTTCATATTATTATTGTTATTAATAATATTATTATTTTAATTAATATTAATAATATCCGTAATAATCATTTAGCTACCATACAAAATTAGTAGCTATTTCAATCACTATCAATAATCATGACCATTCCATCACTAAATTCAATCACACACTAAATTCAATCACAAATTTGATAATGAATTTTTTACTAGTGTTTTAATAACCAAAACTAAATCCACCCCAAAAACAAATTCACCATTTTAATGACATATAAATTAATTTTTTTAATATTAATTTAACATTAAAAGGAGAACCATTTTATTGTAAAATAAATTTTACTAAAGCACCACTTTAATCTCAAAATTTTGTTTTTTTATTTTTGGTACAGTATGAAAGAATTCGATTAGTAACTTCAAACTAATGTCTAAAAAATAGTAAAGATCAAACAAAACTTTACATAAATTATTTTTTATACATATATTCTGATTATTTTAAAAAATTGACAATAATATAGCACATATTATATATTTCTTATTAATTTAATTAATATAATGTAAAATAGATAAGATGATTTCTATGTTTTTTTTTAATCGACACAAAGAATAAAATTAATTAGAAGTATAGAAGGGTTGTATTGAATCACCAAACCCACATAATTATCTTACAAAAAAATACCTTATATTATGGTATATGGTTTATACATATAATTCTTGACCTCAAAACCAGAATCCATTATCATTTTGCTATATGTGCCATGACCATAGAGACTATCAACATGTGTTGTTATCAAAATTTGTCGTATCCATTGCCTCATCTCGACAAAATAAACAATTACATGTTGTAGAATATGGTATATTGGTCCTGCTTTATGGCCTCCATGTTTCCTACCAGTGGTTTGGATTGTGAATTTGCTCTTGACATTTGGTACTTGAACTTTGCAGTTACAGAATGTTATTGTTCGCAAAACTGACCAAACTCCAAACAGGCGTTACCGTTAACATTTGAGTTGTTATCATCACTTACACTTCTATGAACCCTATCACATTATAAAGGGCAATTGGAGAAACTATTGTCTCTATTAGTGATCTGACCAAGAGTCTTGGTTCAACAACTTTTATTTTGAAGTTACCATACCCCATCATTGTGTGAGCCTATGTCTCATTTAATTCCCATTAAACTTCTCCATGCCTTACCTCCCTCACTCAAAGTTTCACCATATTCATCCCTACTAAATCCAAATACTTCATTACATATGCAATTTACAGATTTTTTAAATATTATATTGGACATTAATACCATTATGGATATGAGAATATTACTCTTGTCATTTTGTTTTTCATCTAAGACTGGCTTCTGAATGGACCAGACATCATATCTCTTTTACATTTATCTTCTTTGGCCTAAAAATTATCATATTTCTATGATTTTATATTTTTCACACAATTCTTAACCACACACCTTTCCATCCTATGTTTTGTTTGTCATTTAATTATAAGGTATGGAAATTATGAAAGTTGGTCATTGGTTGTATATAGTGGACTGAATTTAAACCTATCATATAGATTCAAAATCCTTTAAACTACTTTGCAATTAAAGAATAAGTATGTGGTTATCTTCTCTTTTTCCTTGTACATTTCACATCTTAGATCTCATCATCATGCCTCTTCTTCACAAATTTACTATGGTAGGGATCTTGTCTAAGAGCATTCTCCACCCAAATACAGTGAATGGGACCTTCAAACTCTATAAACATTTGAACGTTTCACTATTTCCTTTTACTAAATCTTACATCGGAACATTGTAAGTTGATTTTATTGTGAATATTTGTTCACTATCTTCTTTCCAAACCCACTCATCGTTTCTACCAATTCTAAGATCTTTGTTTTAATGTTATTCATGTTCTACTTTTCGTACTAGTCTCTCTCTTCTAGTATTTTCCACTCACAATTTCCATCTTTCCACTCACCCATCTCCCCTATGGTTTTGTTCATGGATTCTGACATCATGTACAGTCCTGGAAATGTCTTTTTAAGTGGCCTTCTTCCTTGAGTCTTCCCAAAAATTAATTTATCTCCTAAACCAACTTTTCATTATATAGTATTATTAAAATATTTTCGTTATTGGTTATCCTCAAAGAATTCACATACATCTCTCACCATTCCTAAATTTTATACGTAACTTTTATAAAATACTATAGCGAATAACTTGTAAGTTTTTTTTATTAATATAAATTTTTATATAAATGATTTATTTAAATGAAATAACTTTTAAAACTAATAATCCAATGGAAATGAATGATGCTATATTTTGTGTTTTTAGGTGTAGATGGTTGTTGGTTGTTGGAGGTGACGTGTGATTATTTTCGGTAGCATTTTGGTTTAGTAGGAATTTATGTCTCTGCACATAAATCACTCTGAAGGGACAATTAAGCAAAACAGCCACTCCTAATATAGAAGAGGCAGCAAAAGATGTTTGGAAGACTAGTATATATTCTTCACTTATTTTTTTCTTTATTGATTATTGGTTTGTCAAGTAATGGTTGAGTATGAAATTATAATGAATGAGAAGAAATTAATTAATAATAGAGAATTTGATTAATATACTTTTCTTCAACTTTAATCCTTTCTTATTCTTCTTCTTTGAATTTAACTTATTTTTGTATTGCCCAAACAACAAAAATAAGGGTAAGATACATACATACACCAGACCCTCTTAAAAATATCTTAAGAAAGAAAAACTAAAAGTGTCAATTTGAGCAATAATTTATGCATCAAGACTAAATTATTATTATTATATCCAATCCAATGTGACTGTACACAGTTAATGACTATATTAAATGAATCCTATCAGAATTTGATAAATTTTATGCATTATAAAAGTTATATAAAAAGTGTTACCAACTATTTGTAAAACTGTTAGTACCACTGTTTTTGACTTTTGCACAAATACGATTCCACTGATGATACCTTACATATATATATATATACCTGAAAGTTGTGCATGAAGTATAGATAAACCAACTCCAAATCCTACCTCTTGAATTCAATTCATGAGTCTAAATAATAGTAAAAAAAAGGGTTAAACTTAGAACTGAAAAGGACAAGCTGTGGCATATCCAGGACCATTGAAAATGGCACTTTTGGTTGCATGTACTTTTATTCATTCGAATCCAACCCTTTTCCATCGTTCATTATAATAGTTGTTTGAACTTTGTTTCTGACAGCAAACACAATTCCACTATTATACAACTATAATAATAACGGCTGCATAGATAGCACACTTACCAAGTAGCAGCCACCTGTAAACACACCACTCTCATTTTCTCTCAATAACTACGGCTCATCTGAGCCACAAGACCTTGCTTTATCTTCCTCAAACTATGTCTGAACATGAAGCTGAGGAAGGCCAACCTGATAGTATTGCTTCCTTTTCTTTTTGGCCTCCTCATTTGGAGAAACTTTTCCCCGTTTATGCCATGGGAATTCCCAACCCTGTCTTGGATTCTTCACTTAAAAATTCCGATTGTTTTGATCCTATCTGGGATGATGTCAGAAAAGAAGCCATGTTAGAGGTACCAATAATTTTTTTTCCTCTTTTTTTATGCATTATGTTCCCTCACCTTCTTTGGTTGCATTTTCCAAGTCATGCATATCGGATGCTGACTATGGTAGCTAATTTTAGGCTAAAGGCACAACAAGAGAAATAAAATAAAATAAAGGATATGAGAGTGCTAGATAAATGTGTAATAGGCTAAGTAATGGTTTTATACAAGAAAATATATTGGTGTGACAACTAATGAGAAAAGGATGACAAAAATTGATTAAGGTGGCTTGAACATAAACAAAGAAGGAGGGCGATCAAGAAAGACATTGGAGGAAATTACTTAGATGGATCTCATAGTAAATAATATCTCTAAATATTTAGTCCTCAATGAAACTGAATTGTGTGATTCATGTAACAAATCTCACCTAGTAGGATAAGGTTTTGTGCCTGTTGTTGTTTGCATCTTGGGTGCTGAGATTGGTGGGGATAATTGAGAAGTTCATGGATTGTTTATTCTGTTTTTTTCCCACTAATCATAAACTGTGTTTGATTATATGATAAAATATGAACTTAGATGCATCTTTTTGCATATATGATGAGTGTTGGAGAACATTTACATGTTTGATAGCTTCATGATATACCACTATTTGGGTGCAGGCAGAAAGGGAGCCAATTTTGAGCAGCTTCTTCTATGCCACTATTCTGTCTCATGATTGCTTGGAGCAAGCATTAGCTTTTGCTCTTGCCAACCGACTCCAAAAGCCTACTCTTTTGGCCACTCAGCTGATGGATATATTCTCTACTGTGATGAAGCATGATAAAGGTATTCAGCATTCGATTCGCTTGGATATCCGGGTAACTAATGTTCTTTAATAGTACATGAAATTCATCTTGTATAACTTTGGAATTTCATTGCATAATGATCTAATTTGATTCATTTCGGAACGATTTTCTGATAGGCATTTAAAGATCGGGATCCTGCTTGTTTGTCATATTGCTCAGCACTTTTATATATGAAGGTAAACCATTTAGTTTTCCCCAGAAAAGTAATATGCACTTTACTTGTTTTATCATGTTTTTTAAATCCTATAGTGTAGCTATTAGGCATAGGAATTATTGGATAGACATCAATCTAGGTACTAGAAAATTAAGTGCAGACATTTTGATGATAATATAATTTTATCTCATTGGTCGTACATAAATTTATGCAAAGGAATGTCACTCTTTTTACATCCTGTGTAATTAGCTATGATGAGGGTGCTATTAATGGTACTAACTTGTTCATTTTGCTGAAGCGTTTGATTGAATACTATGGTGCTTTTGTGAAACATTCATTGCATTTTCTTCTATATTTTGGAGTACATAAATTATATTCTCTGACAGGGTTACCAGTCTTTGCAAGTATATCGAGTAGCCCATGCTTTGTGGAGCCAGGGACGCAAAGTTTTAGCCTTAGCTTTGCAAAGTCGAGTTAGTGAGGTAGTGTTTGGTAAAAAATGGAGAAAACTGCATAAGGTTATTTCATATTCCTTTTGCTGATGATCCAACTCCTTACTTTCTGTGCAGGTTTTTGGAGTTGATATACATCCCGGTATGTTAGGTCGACGTCTGCATGCAAATAAGGATACTTTAGTATAGTAAGAATGATGTGATAATTTTAACATTTAAAGGACTATGTTCTTGGGAACTGCTAGGAAAACAATTGCAGAATATCACGGCACAAGACTGCCATATTTTTTCTGTATACAAGGCTTACATATTTTAATAATATGGAGCATATGAATAACGAATTTCCTTAATTGAATAATGGTTTCGTCTTTATATTTTCCATCTATCATATTCATTGTTCAGGTGGTTACTTCTAACCGTTTCATTTTTATGGTTTCTTATACAGCTGCGAAAATTGGGAATGGAATTTTTGTAGATCATGCGACAGGTGTTGTTATTGGTGAAACTGCTATAATCGGAAACAGAGTTTCATTGATGCAAGTGAGTGATGTTTCATATACAATGTTTGTTGAAACTATGTCTAAAATAAATACTACATAGATGATTTTTATTTAATTCGTTTTAATATTAGTTGCTTAGATTCTTTTAGCTGTTGAAGATTTGATCATAGTTTATCAATATTATGTCTAGAAATATGAGATATTATGATGTGCAGGTTATGCATGTTACTTTCCAACTATATTAAATGGGAAAATTAATAAGATATAAATTTACGTCTTCTTTTCAATGGAGTGTTATTTCAACAACAAATTGGCATAAGAACTTTTATTTTCAACGGTTATGTGAATGGAGAGAAATACTACTAGAAGAAGATACACTCAAAGATGATCACTCATTTTAGTAGAAAAGAATTATGATATTTCAGAGTTGCCTAAAAATTCAAAAGTCATTCAAATGCAGTTTGATAAAGAGAGGAAGACAAAAAAAAAAGCAAAAAGAAGGTTGTCTTTTTTTCTTCTGTCAAAAATTATTTTTACAAGAATTATTTTAAATTTGTTAAAGAGATCTAAGATTATCTTAAGAAACAATATTTTGACGGTTAAAGAAATCAGAGACATGCAATTGTTCAACTTAACTAGAGAATTCAAGATGTAAAGCATGATGGAGACAAAAAAAGTTATGCTGATGGACGGATGAATATAGTAAATAAAGTGCAACTTCTCGGAAATTCTTTTTAAAATGAGAAAATTGTTCAAAATGTTTTGGTTATTATATTAGAAAAATAGTCAAAAATCTCAACTTTAAGGTGAAAGACCGGTCAATTATCAATTTGGGAGAATTGGTAAATACTTTACAAGCTCAAAAGCAAAGAAGAATGGTGAAATAAGAAGAGACTCTACAAGCTGTTTTTCATGTAAAACACAAAATTCTAAAGGTATAAAAAACAAGAAGAACAATAAATGAAAAACAAAAAGAAAGAAGATTCTAACAATTAACAAGGTCAGAACTTTCTTCCTTTTCTACGTTGCAAAAGGACAAATTATTCAAAGGAAAAAATGTTGGTGGAGACCAAAATGTTAAGTTTAGAAAATGTGGTAATTTGAAACGTGTAGAATGAATCTACGAGTCTAAATCAGAATATGACTGCGGATTAGCAACTCTTTATTCTAGCATGTTTTGCTACAACCAACATTTTGAGTGATTCATGGTTAATAAATAACAATTGCACCAATTATATGACTGATGACAAAAGACTTTTAGAGAACTTGACAAAACAATCATTTTTAAAGTGAAAATTGAAAATGGTGATTTCATCTTAGTTAAAAGGAAAAGAAACAATTTTTATTAAAAGCTTGACATGTTTGAAGTATATTTATGATGTTTTATATGCCGTTAACATTTATCAAAATTTGCATAACTTGTGGGAAAGGACTTCAAAGTCATATTTAAATATAATTGGTGTTTAAAATCGAAAATCGAGAATGTGGAGGAAACATGAAGAGAAGTCTAAACAAAAGAACATGAGTCAAACCTACATAAAGAATTAACGCTACCTTCAATCCAAAATTTTAAAATAATAGATTTACGGGTCTTCTTTCTTATATATTATTTAACTTTATATATTTTATATATTATTTAACTTTATCACTTCTATTCAAATACATGACTTAGATTTATACTTTTCTTAAGAGTGAGAGAAAAAATAGAAACATCACAAGAAATATGTTACATAAGAAAGATTTGTCAAAGAAATTATGGATAGAGGCAATCACTACTTTATGTTTGCTGAACAAGCTACTGACTAGAATTTTTAATAAAAGAACTTCATTTGAAGGCTGATTTGGCACAAACCAGATTTACAAAATTTGAAATCTATGGTTGTGTTTGAGAATCTTTCACAATCTTTGGTTATATTTTACTTCTCCTTTTTTACTTTATTGAGTTTTATTTCAACAGGAATATTCTCCATGATATTTTTGGCTAATTCTCTTGTCAAATTCAATTCACTTACAAATTCAGTTTTTGCCAGGGTGTAACTTTGGGTGGCACCGGAAAGGAAATAGGTGATCGCCACCCCAAAGTTGCTGAAGGTGTGCTAATTGGAGCTCATGCAACTATACTTGGGAATGTAAAAGTTGGTGAATGTGTGATGATAGCTGCCAGTTCCCTTGTGTTACAAGAGGTCCCTCCTCACAGGTAACTTTAGATGAACTTTTAACAGAGCTTTGTACTTGCAAATTGCAATGTCCACCAAGTTATGTTTTTTAATAAAGGGAATGTTTCTTCTGTTGAAGCATTGTGGCTGGTGTACCAGCAAAGGTTATTGGAAGAGTACATAAGCATTATCCATCCTTAATCATGCAGCAAGGTAACCAATAACCGTTGAGAATTCCTTCTCTCTTTTGTTAGCAAGTGGCTTAAACTTAATATTTTTGACCAACTTTGAAATGAATGGACAGATGAGAATAAGCATCTATCAGAGAAGTTCCTTCATCAGCTAGCTAGGAAAGATGAAACGACAGAAAAGGACTACATAAATTGAAGTGATGAAAAAATAATAGAGACAAGTGAAGAGAAATGTAAATAAAAATACTGGATTGAAGTACTTTTTCACTGAAAATCTCAAGCTTCAATTCAACAAGTGCTTGGTACATTTACAGTTCTGGAGAAGAACTCAGACATGGGAAGTCTTATTCTCAGTATAGGAGTCTCTAAAAAGGGATTTTTTTTTTTTCAAAGTGAAGGATAAATCACCCTCTTATAAATTTCAATGAAGAAAAAAGTATATGAAGTTTGAACTCTCAAACTCAACAATAAGCTCAAAACCAGAGCATAAGTGATAGAATGATAAATGATGAAGCTCTATGCAGATGTTTCATCAGTTGTAATATAATATCTACCAAGTATTTGTATTAAATGAAAAATAAAGAAATAACTGCTTGAATGATGGATGAGATGCATTAGATGCAAAACCTGAGTTTCTGTTACAAGAAGAAAAGTTATATCTTGATGCTTGAGCTACAGTTAATATGTTTGGATTGAGAGTGGATTTTGAAAAAGTAAATTTAAAATTATCTGAGAAAAAAGTGGTTGAAAAGTTTAATTGTTTGGATTAAAAGAAAGATATAAAATTTAAATATAAAATTTGTAAATAATATGATAGGTGTAATAAATATTTTAATATTTTTTAATATATAAAATTATAGAATTACAAATTTAACCTTATAATTAAAAATAAAATATAATTTATTTATTTAATATAATTTAATCTTATAAAATATATATATAATAAAGTTTTCTATTATTTAGTATAGTTTTATTATTTAATATTTTTTTATTATATTATATAATTAATTATATTATATTTAATATATAATTAATTATAATTTTACATTACATAATTAATTTTTTTATTATAAAAAATAAAGTTAAATTTGTATTTAATCGTTACGTACCTATCTTTCATCTCAAATCTTTTGAATGAAAGGAAGATTTAAAATAAATATATCTCTTGCAAATCTACTGCTCTTTTACCTGTGCAAATTGATAAAAATAAACAATGTTTTCTTCCCTAAATCTAATTTTTTAAACAATATTCACCTTGAAGCAAACATACTGATAGTGATAATTGTTTAATAATAAAACTAATGAGGTGGCAGCCGAGAGAAAGTACAACAATTATTTCTTTTTCAATTTAAAATTTACAATTATAAAGTGGTTATTATTAAATGCACCATTAATGCCTTAATGTTGCCTAATCCTTCCCATTTCAAGTTATTTTATTTTTAAATGTTTTATTTAATAAGATAATTTGATTTTATTAAATTTTAATTATTTATTTGAACAAAAATTTCAATTACTTCTAATTATAAAAAAATTTAAAATAATTTTTAATAATTAAAAATATTAATATTAATGATATTTCTTGAGTCAATTTTAATTGGTGCATAAAAAAATTAACCAAGTTTTTATTAATTGATAAGGGATCAAATTGTTTTAAGTTGACGTTCACCACAATGATTTGAGTAACAATGATTTGAGTAACATTAATTTAGTGTTATTTATATATATTAAGTTCGTCTGAATTTTTTTCATGAATGACATTAACAAAAAATAATCCAAAAGTTGTTTTAATCATTATTAAAAATATAAAATTATTAATAAAAAAATAATATTGGTGTTGATGAAAAAACAATTAATCACTACAAACAACAACAAAAAATAAATGTGACAAACGTTAATAGAAAAAAAAATATAATTTGCATTTACCATAAAATAATTTTTTATTATTGGAAGAGAAAACACTAGGTAGTATTCAAACAAGAAACAACAATAATGTACAATTACAACAAAAATAATCATCACTATTTAAATAAAAAAAAAAGTCAATCAACATAAAAAAAAAACTTACTTTACATAAATGTAGTTATTTCAACAATTTATTGATTTTAGTAAAATAGTTTAACCAAAATTGACCTAAGAAAAAATAACACACATAATTTTGAAAATATAAAAAAATAATTTTTTACATTTTAGACTGTTTGAAATTATCTCATTTTAAATTATCTGATTAGTTTCTCGAAAATCTAGAATTTTTTTTTTTAATTTCTTACCTAAACATAGCATTTGTTACAAATTATTTCTATTTTTTTATAAAATGAGCTTGGATACTGCATATTGTTCTGTTACTGAAGGGTTGCTCCAATACGAAACTACAATTGAAAAGCAATGAACTCCAACGCTGGACCCTTTTGGTTTCTCTCTGTTCTTTGATTCCTTGGAGTTTTAGATCTGAAACATGCTTTCTGCACCTCAATAGCTTTTTCCTGTACTTTTATAAGTTTTGAAAATGTCAAAAATATTCTTATAAAAATGACCAAATATTTTTTTTTCTTTTTTTAAAAAATTTCGATGCCGGACATCAGTTTGTCTTTTTCACTCATATTCACTGTCTATCACAACTTAATTATGAAATTAACTATTCTAATCTTTAATAATATTCATAAATTGTTAATAAATATCAAAACTTTTTTAATTTTTAATTATTTAAACCTTTAATTCAGATTGAAATAAATAGGCAACTTTCCTTCTAAATTGATGTCGGACGTTCCAGAGACTCTCTCACTCAGAAGCACATATATATTGACTGATACAATGAAGTAGTAAATGGGACGGAGAAAGAATCGGTCTCTATTCGAAGGTAGCCCACAAGACGGACTCGGCCAAAATGTTCCTTAAATTGCAAAAAGACATATAAGAGTCTTTCAAAGAGGATGCACCTTAAATTGGAAGCACAGACAACTGTTGTCCGCTTGATTGGTATTTTTAGGGCTAGGATTTGGAAAAGAAAAAAAATTCAAATTTCTCACTTTGTGATCTTCTTTATGCAAAACGTACGTTTTAAATTTCGGGAAAGCTCTCATATATTTATTACCATATATTTATCTTGGAAAAAACGTATTTTGTGATTTTCTTTGTGCAAACATACGTTTTAAGTTTTATTTATTTATATTTGTAAAAAAAAAACATAATAATTTATATTGAATTAAAATCATAATTTAATGTCTTAATATCAGATTTTTTTTTTACATTTTTATAACACAATTACAATCACAAAAAATAATTCAAATAATTAAAAATATTAAATTAAATTATTTTTTTTTTAAATTAAGTTCAACTTTATCTGATGAAGATGAAGTTGGATTATAGATTCTGAATTCTTTTAGTAAAATGCATCATTTCAATTTTTTTTTATATTTTGAGCAATAATTTTGTAAAAAAAAATAGACTATATTATTAAATAATAATAATAATATAAAATAATTTTTAGAAATAATTATAATAATAATAATTATTATTTTTAGTAATAACTATGTGTTATTATTATTATTAATATTTAATAATATAGTCTATTTTTTTATAAAATTATTGATAAAAATATAAAAAAAAGGGGAAATGATGAATTTTACTAAAAAATTCAAAATTTGTAATCAAACAGTGGAACTTAATTTAATATAGAGAGAGAGCAAAACTTGATTGAATTCAATCATATCATCTCTAATTATTATGTGTAACTGTAAGTCTATTACTAGAGTGCAAATGTGGAAATAGTAATAGGAACATTTCAAGGTAACAATATTTCTACCTGATAATCATTTAAGCGAAGATCCCTATACTTCCTCAATTTTGTTAGGGGGTTATTGAGTTAAAAGAGACTAGCCTCAGCACCTTATTTCTGAGGTTAAGACTCATCCTTCTATGTTATGATGATCAAGCTTAGATTTTTTATTTTTTTTTTTATGGTGTATTTAGATGTGAGGATGAATTTGAGAGAGTGGGAAAGAGTGGATTTGAAGTGAGGGTAAGTGGAATGTATTTGTGTTTGGATGAAGAAAAAGATAATTAAAAATGAAGAGAAAATTTATAAAAGTTTGTAAGAGATGTTATAGATGTAAATGATAAATAATTTTTTTAATAGATGAAATAAAATTAAATATAATTTAAAAGATAAAAATAAAGTTAAAAATAAATTATTGTTATTATTTTATAATTTTATTTTAATTCTATTATTATTACTTTTATTATTATTTTATATTATTATTATTTATAATTTTATTATTATTTATAATTTTTCATATTATTATTTTTAGTATTTTATTTTTATTATTATTTTTTAATTTTATTGAATTTATTTACTTTTTAGCATAAAATATATATTAACAAAATATTAAATTTATTTTATTTATTAATTATTTTTAAATTATTTATTATTTCAAAATAAGGAATAAATATTTTTTTATTTTATTTGATTATAATCTATTAAATTAATTTATTATATATGTACCTGAAACTTTCTTCTCATATCACTCAAGAAAGTGTGAAGTAAGAAATTTTTTTGTTTTAATTTTATGTTTCGTTGGCTTCATCGTTTTTCTTTGTTTCTCCAGTTTCCGTCATTTGAGAATATTCGAGATTATCCCTCGATAAACATTTTTGTATCGATTACGTAGCCTTCACGTCACAAGGTGGATGCCTCTTTCACCTTATTTTAAGAAGGGGCCTTTAGGTTGTGAAAAGAATTTTGATCAACACAAACATTTAGTTTCTAAAAAAGTTTAAATGCTGAAGACTACTTTGCATTAAAAAGTCAGCCTTTTGCTGTTCCCGTTTTAGCTATAGAAAAGTTTTACATGCTCAAACAATAGCTGTTAAATCGCCTTAAAAAAGTTTCAATAAAGATTCTTTGTAATCAGCATGTAAAAGTTTTACAAGCTCAAAAGATAGCTGTTAAATCAACTTAAAACTGACTCACCGAGAACAAGATCCTGTTTAAGTTCAATATAGTAACTATAGCAAATGCAATTTTAGAAAATATATTACCTTGTACCAAAACATTGATGGTAGACACAGTTTTGGAGATGTTAACAAACTAGTTTAAGATCAGCAGTTCCTGCAGCGAGAAAAGAGTTATAATAACTCAAGATCCTAAAATGTGATTCGGTGCAGGAACTAAACACACAATGTTTTCCCTTCAAGTAACATTAATGCATAAGGCTGCAGGATAATTCACCCTAACACAACTTTTCCTTAACAAAGAGGGCAAAGAAAAAAATTCAGTAAAGTATAAGATATGTAATTATGATATGTCCTGTGGAGACAGCAAAACAAATTACGAAAAAAATATTAGTATGCATCCAGGGTATGCGTAGAATTTACTCAAAAAGAATATCCTCTTATCAAGGAGTTTCATATACACACTTTCAGGATGTTTATTCTCATTCTATTTAGTGAAAGTGTATTCCATGAACTGAACCCAAACAATGATCCTAGCTCATAACAGAGGATTATTATTTATTATTAAGTTCGAACCTAAACTCCTAGGCATCCTTCTAGCCAGAACCAAAATTATCCCCTAAACAATATCAAGTGCACATGAAAATCCTACCTAATACCCCAAACTAGAACAAAACACAACACACAAAAGAGTGACAAACCAAAACTGCTAGAGATCTTCTCTGGTAAGGGTAGCCAAACGCATAGGAACAAAAAGTATCCTCCTCTAAGCATGCCTGGTTTGGAAGTCCTCCATGAAAGCGACCAATTTCTGAACCCCAGCCAAAGGCATAGCATTGTAAATAGAAGCCCTGATGCCACCAACAGACCAGTGTCCTCTGAGCTGAACCATGTTCTCCTTTGCAGCCTCCTTGATAAACTCAGCCTCCAGGTCTGACCTCTGCAACGTGAAGGGCACATTCATCAATGACCTCACAGCCTTCTCCACCGGACACTTATAAAACCCCTTGCTCCCATCAATTGCATTATACAAAATCTCAGCTTTCTCCATATTCTTCTTCTCAACCTCCACCAACCCACCCTGCTCCAACAGGTCCTCAAACACCAACCCACACATGTAAATGCCATAGCAAGGAGGAGTGTTGTACAGAGACTGGTTCTCAAAATGAACCTTGTAATCAAGCATCACAGGAGTAAATTCCTGTGCCTGCTCAATCAGAGAATCCTTGATTATCACAATTGTCACACCAGAGGGCCCCACATTCTTCTGTGCACCAGCATAGATGACACCAAACAGTGACACATCAACAGGCTTGGAACAGAAATTTGAAGACATGTCAGCAACAAGAACACCAGTCTCATTCTCTGCCATTGGGTATCTCTTGTATTCAACTCCATGAATAGTCTCATTTGCACATATGTGCAAATATTTGGCATCTGGGTTCTGCTCAAAAGTCCTCACATGTGGGATCCTTGTGTAATTACCAGCTTTCCCAGACCAAATCACACTGGGCTTGCAGTACTTTTGGGCCTCCTTGAATGCCTTGTCGCTCCACGAGCCGGTGATGATGTAATCCACGGGGTCGTCAGGGGCGCAGAGGTTGAGCGGCACGGCGGCGAACTGGGTGGTGGCGCCGCCCTGGAGGAACAAGACGGAATAACCCGGCGGGATTTCCAGGAGGGTGTAGAGATCTCTCTCGGCTTTTTCGATGATGGACATGAAATCCTTGCCACGGTGGCTCATCTCCATGACGCTCATGCCGGATCCTTGCCAGAGGTAGAGCTCGGACTGGGCGCGGCGAAGTACGTGCTCGGGCAGGGCGGCGTGACCGGCGGCGAAGTTGAAGATGCGCTCTTGGGCCTGGGCCTGGAGCTGGGCCGGCGTGGAAGCGCATTTGATGGGCCTGAAAGTGCGCGAAGAGGGGAGGGAAAGAGTGGTGGCGGTAGTGTGGATAGGGTGGTTGGAGAGAAAGTGGTTATGGTTGGGGTGAAGAAGGTGTGAGTGAGGTGAAGTTGAGATTGACATGGTTACGTAGTGTTTGTACAGAGAAAGATGAAAAGAGGGAAATGAAATGAGAAGTGAAGAAGTTATCGTGGAAAGTTTCTTTTTGTATTTTAGTTTTGGCAAAGATCTGACTGCCTGCGTAGCAGGGAAATTCTGCACTATCCTTACTGAAAACCTAAAAGGTGCAACTAAGCTAAAAATACGTCATTGCAATTCTACGTGCGGTTGGTGCGAGGTGCAAGGAAACACGTGGTTTGGAAGAAAGGTGTTTGGTTCATATTTGTCTTCGTAGATTAAAATTTTAATATTTTTATTTTATTTACAATTTTTTTTTATATTTTAAAAAACAATCATTTAATTTTGAATTTTGATTGTGCTTGAGTTTTTACTTTTTATAATTAATAAATTGATTTTTCTATGTTTAGACATTTCAATTAAATAAAATAAATCAAAACACATCATATTGGAAGGAAAATTTTGGAAAACAATAGATTGATACAAGGTGGAAAATTTAATGAAATGATACTATCTAATACTTCTACCTCTTCGGTTTTGAAGGTGAAGAAGCACATATGATATAAAGAATCAAATATACCAAGTTAAAAACATATGAGTAAAGATCCTTTCTTTTTTGTTATTTTATTTATTAAAATATACTAGGAAAATAAAAGCCATTATCAGAAGTAGAGCAGTCCCAAAGAGTTATTTTCAAATAAGACAAGGGCAATGGGATCAGACTGCACTGTGTTGATAAAAGGAGACCAATCTTATTTTAATGAGTTAAAATTTAATATTTATATTAATTTTAATTTTATATATCTATTTATATAATATATATATATACTATTATTTATATTGAATGTGTGTAATTTTATAACTTAGATCAAAACAATATTGGAGCAACAATATAGATTGCAAATTTGAATGAAGGAAGAAACAAATTGTAATTATGTTGTTGAGTAATTATGTCTAGATATTTTAATGGATAAGTGGATTATGTCTAGTATTTTTTTTCTTTGTTATTTCATATGTAACAAAATAATAGTTTTGATATTAAAAGATTAGAAATTTTTAAAATATAATTAAAGGAAAAAAATAGAAACAATGTACATATAAATTAGGTACCCTTATTATATTTTTTTCTTTAATCATTGTTATTTGTTTATTTGATTTATATTGAAATTAATTTTAGAAGAAAAATATTAATTTAAGATATTATATCGAATTATTATTTTAAAATTTATATTTAACTTAAATGCATTAATATAAGTAAATATTTATGTTTGTGTACACTTTTTAAAATATAGAACTAGTGAAATTAAGATAATAATATCTAAATACATTACAAAATTTATCATAATACTCGGAAGAATTTTCCAGTAGTTTTCTATATAAAAGGTTTCCATGCTAAGCGATTCCTACAAAAAAATTGTGATAAAAGAATACTGTAAACTACTAATTGTAGAAGATGCACTCATAAGTAAAACCCTTGAAGAAAGCAATACATTATTTGAACCAGTAAGTTAAAAAAATGTGTATTAATGTGAGGTGAGTTTACATTACCATTTTTCCCTACCTTTCAGAAATTATTACTAGCTATTTCTATCTCTCCCCTTGCCAACACACTGTTTTTAACTTTATCAGCACACAAGATAGGTTTATATATCTATATGATGATATACCTCAACCCATATACATAGATGGCATTACATTCATCAAATTAACGGGTAGACTCATCTCACCCTAGCAAAATCCCTCAGCTGCACTCCATGCCTTGTATATAGAACAGAGAAGTAAGATGAGATAACAGATACAAAACAAAGTGCAAGAGAACTGGACAGGAAAGGAAAAGAGGAACTGAAACCAGGGTCTCTTAAGAAGGAGATGCAATAGAAAGTTAAAACCTGCAACATAGACAAACAACACCCGATCATTCCCAACATTTGAGTTATCCAACTGGCTCACACAGATATTCGTTCATAAAACCTTAGGCTGTCAAACAGATATCCCTTCACCAAAGCAAGTTGGTTTTGTGACCAGATAATTTAATTCTTCAGAAGTATTGACATCGTCAAGCACAACCATAACTTTTTTCCGACCCATCCTTCTTAGAGCAAAATTGAAGAATCTTGCTTTGCTTCTGCTGCTTGTATGGAGACCTTCTCCCTCAAATAGTTCATATATAAACTCTCTCGTAAATTGCTGGATCCATGCCGTTCCAATTCTTCTCTTACATTGAAGAAACAGCAGCCATCATACTGAAGAGAATGTTTATCAAATATAGCACGAGCAATGGTTGTCTTACCTATGCCACCCATGCCCCAAATTCCAACAAAAAGAACTTCATTTGATTCTACTCGCAATGAGGACTGAATCTGTGTAATGTTTTGATCAATTCCAACAAGACCATTTAATTCACTTGGGTAAAACTCGCTCAATTTTGCTGAGATGTCTTCCACAATTTCATCTACAAGATCAGATTCATTCCTAGCATAAAGAACAAAGTGAGGAATTATATAAGGAAAATGTGTAAAACTAGACAAAGAAAATAAGCATTATATTAGAACGAATTGCATCTAATTCCATAGAACATCGACCTATTGATATCTCAGAGTGACCATTCTCTAGTTCTTTGAATTTAGTATGAAATTGTTTATTTGAAAGAAAGTAATACAAAAAAGAGGCTAAAATTTGTCAGAATTCAAGCAATCAGTTAGAAATGCATATAATAAATGCAAATGATTGTGGAAATAACTCAAACAAATTAACTTGGACCATCTATCAACACAAACAAATAGAACGATAAAGAAAATAGTAAGATGCTTAACAAGGAAGAAACAAACAAGATTAACATATTCAATTGATGTATCAATGAATTTCAATCTATATTTACTGTCAGAAATTCAGTATTAAATACAATTTGAAATCCTCTCTAACCTAACTCTCAACTCTAAGTTAAACAAAACTATTAATACAAGATCCTATTTGTACAAAAATAACACTTGTAGTGAACTTTTGTAAATCACACCTAAACTAGTAGAGAAGACAAAAAACAATGCTTTCACAACTGAATTGAAAACGCCTTGTAAACGAACTCTTTGATAACAGACGAAGAGTTATACGTAGAATAAACAATCTGATACTATTAGATACTTTGAAGGTAACAAAATCAGACGAATTGACAGACAATTTTATATTACTAGACGATCTTGAACAATCAGACAATCTAACAATCTACAGGTAGAAACTTTAACAAGATTCTTACCGAGTCAATCTTCACAAAGACAACTTATTAAAAAGAGAGAAGCAAGCACAATGAAAATGGTTAATAAGATTTTCATTGATGTGATGTTAATTATACATTAAGAATTTATACAGTTAAACCCTAAACATCAATTAAGTTATAGAACATTATAGGGCAATGTTGTTCTATAGAACCATAATTTTGTTGGACTTGGGCCTTTTGAGCCTTTTCTTTCTTTGTTACCAGTCCCAGCTTGGATAAAAAAGTGCCAAAAGATCGTAGAGGAAGAGCTTTAGTAAAGATGTCAGTCAATTGATTGGAAGATGAGACGGGAACCAGCTTGAAACTTTTCTCGAACCAGATGACAATCAATATCTAAATGTTTGGTTCGTTCATGAAAAACAGGGTTGGCAGCGATGTATAGAGCACTTTGATTGTCACAATAAGAGCAGGTGGGCGAGAGCAATAGACCTTCAAGTCTTTTAGCAAGTAAGTCATTGTAGTTCATAAGTAGTCTAGGCAGCATATTAAAAACAGAGAAGCAAGCACAATGAAAATTGTGAAAAAGATTCTTCATTGTAGTGTTAAACATACATTAAGAATTTATTCAGTTAAACTCTAAACATCAATTAGGTTCTAGAATATTCTAGGATAATGTTGTTCTGGAGAATCCTAATTTTGTTGGACTTGAGCCTCTTCGCCTTTTTCTTTTTCTTTCTTTGTTACAACTTTTCTTTTTCAACACTATTCCTTTGTCTCTCAATCAGCCAACTAAATTATTATGGTATAGCTTTCGCACAATTTTGTTATAAAAAAATAGTTTGGCGTACAAGTAAATGGTGAAAAATATACATTAAAAGTGTAGGTAAATATAAAACGAAAAAGAAAGAATAAGGAAATTAACTTACCTATAATTTGTTGGATAATGAAATCCGGACAAACGACCAGCTTTTTTCAAAGCTGATCTCCAAATCTGTACCTTGAGTGTGTTTTCCCTAAACTTTTCTTCATGTTTAGCTAAAGCATCTCCATAATCTCCATATTGGTGTCGCACGTGTGATGGATCCACATTGAAGAAAACAGGAAGAAGAATTTGTTTATTTGTTTCCATGCATTCAACCATTTTGGCAAGTTCCTCCAAGCACCACTGTGATGAAGCATAGTCTTTGGAGAATAAGACCAATAAAATCTGTGGCCCTTCAATTTCTCTGAGAAGCGACGATGATATTTCACCTCCTTTATCAAGTCTGTCATCCACATAGGCATCAATATGCTTGCGATGTAATTCTCTTTTCAAATGGCTAAGAAAACCTCTGCGGACGTCTGTGCCTCTAAAGCTGATGAACACATCATGTTTTATTTCACTAACATGACAAGAAGTTGAGGATGCCATTGGCCATAAATAAGAGCAAAAATTTTCTTAACGAATCTGGCCCTCCCTCAACACAAATAACTAAGTTATGTTTTCCTCCACAAACTGCAAAACAAAATTAATGAAGGAGCAAACAACACACCCATCACAAAGTCAAAAGTGATCTAGAATAAATTATTAGCATACTGATTTAGACACATATAGTTGTTGAAGTCTACCAAAATTTACTTTCAGAAATGAACTCATATCAGCTAGAAAGCTAACTAATAATCAACTTATCAGACAAACCTCTCAAGCCAGCACCAAACAATTGAAAGAAAGAATCTCTGTACTCTATCTCTCTCTCTCTCTCTCTCTCTCTCTCTCTCTCTCTATATATATATATATATATATATATATATAGTATACTTGAAAATATTGAAAGCTTTATTTCGTATGCATCAATGAGCCATGTGTTGGTTGAAGACTTGTTTGTGGTAATTTATGGTTATTATTATGAACTGGACTGAGAAAAAGTAAATTGATACGTACATCAGAATTGTTGGATTCGCTAAAGATTTTTACACGCCAAAGTTATTCGGCATTTCCTGTCCTGTTATGTGAACTGTTGATTTTATTATGTTCCAATTTTTATCCATTCACTTCAAATAAATGGTACCAAACACATTTATGAGGAAAAATATTAAAATTCATAGTACAAGAATTGAAAAAAGAAATTTATATTTTACAATAACTACTATAGTTTGGTATAAAAGCTATTAAATACTTGTAAAATGAAAATGCACTACCAATTTGAGAGTAATTTGGTAAAGACAATAACTATATATGATGAATGAAAAATGAGAGATATAATATATTCTTATATTCTTAATGATAAATAAATAAATATTATTATAATACAATTATTTTATTGATAGGGAATCTATATTAATTTTAAAATCGATATAGAAGGAATCGTTATTAAAAGTCAAATGTTTCAACGTCTCTTATAAAGTAATGTAGAATATACACTTTTTACAATAATTATTATTATATTTTGGTATAAAATATACCCACATTCTGCATTGTAATTAGAAAATTAATGTTGAATTATTAGAAACATTAAATATAGTTCACGAAATTCTATATCTGTTAAGAGTTTTTATTGGTAAGTCATTCACATAGTGAGTTTATTCTTTGTTCAAGAGTGTTTATACCCGTAAATCCTCTTGTTTTCTATATATTCAAACTTCTTCAAGAGTGACGATAATACAATACTTATGAGAGACAAGAGTGACTTAATGTAAAACAAAACTTCAATTCTTAAATCAAAGGAAGATTGGTTAATTAGTGGTGATTTGGTGCACTTGTGCAAGCTATATGTGGTAGTAAGAATAATTGTTGTAATCAATAGATTATAGTGAAACCCTTCAAAAGTTACTTGAAAGAGAAATGAATGTAGCTTAATTTAAGTGAATCGATATAAACGATTTCTTATATACATTTTTATTATATGAGTAGCCAATCTTATCTTTGGTTTATATCCTTTTCGAAATTTTTTTTATAAAATCATTTAGTAAAAATTGTGTTTTCCAAATATTTTGAAAAAAAAAATTCAAGTCCCCTCCCTACACTACAAGAAAAATGCTATTTAGAGACCAATATTTAGTTATCAAATAAAATGGTTGCTAATTGTGACCAAAATAGTTATCAAATTAAATTTTGGTTGCTAAATAACTACAAAATAGAAGTAATAATTGGATTTAGTGGCCAATTAAGTCAAATAATTGGTATCTAACATTAGATGTCAAAGTTTTAGTGACCTATGACATTAGATTCTAAATTGGTATCTAATTAAGTTATAGACTAATTTAGAATCTAATGATATATGTCACTAAAATATTGGTAGCTAATATTAGATACCAATTATTTGACTTAATTGGTCACTAAATTCAATCATTACTTCTATTTTGTAGTTATTTAGCAACCAAAAGCTAATTTGGTGACTATTTTATTCACAATTAGTAACCATTTCATTTGGTAGCTAAAAATTGATCTCTAAACAACCTTTTTCTTGTAGTGCTATTCATTCTTCTTTATAAACCTAACCTATTATTTCAATATCAACGTGGAACATATTTCAAAACATTACAAAAAAACATTTATTAAAAGGATTGCCAACATATTTTCCTAAACTCAATAGTTTTCGTGAAACATAGAGGAAACAAATTAAGAGTTCTTTCAAATCTCTAAGTGTAGTTTAAACCACTGGATCCTAGAATTGCTACATATGAAATTATCTAGTCTTAATAAAAACTTATAAGTCTTTGTGGAAAAATCCATGACTTCATCATTATTAATAATTACTCTTTATTTATGGGTACACTTCTAAGTCCACCAACATAAAAAAAATTCAATTGATTGAACTTTTTTGATAAAATGGTTCAAAAAGAAAAATGATTTTGCATATTTGGCATCACATCAAACTATCACATTGAATTTGAAAATGTAGAGTCTAAAATTTGTGTGACCAAAATGAGAATTTTCAAAACTTTTCTTTGTAGAGAACACCTTAGCTAATTAATATACTATACTATAGAAGTTCAATTTTTAATAGAAAGTTGTAAGAGATATCTTGAACTATATTATAGAAGTTCAATTTTTAAGTACTACTAGGAAGAAGTTGTAAATACAACATGTTATATATAAAAGGATAGTATTGATAAGACTTATAATTGAAAAGGACTCCCTATGAATTATGGAGGGGTAGGAGACTCAATATATCTTTTATCCCTTTAGATGTGAATATTTTATCCTTAACACCAAAGATCAACTTGAAAAGTTTGACTCCAAGATTAACGAAAAAATATTTCTTAAATACTCATATATATCTAAAGTATATAGAATTTAATACTAGAATATTTTTAATCGAGGAATCATAATGATAATGTTTCACCAAATAGAAATCTAGGGATGACTTCGTAGATCGAAGATTCATCTAAATTAGAAGTAAATGAAACAATAACAGACAAAGCTACAAAAGAAGACAAAGTAACAAAAGTATATGAAGCAAAAGTATATCAAACAAAAGTAGACATAATAAGAATAGACGAGACCAAGGATAAATACTACTCAATAGATATTGTGAAGGACACCAACATATAAGCCATTTTAAACCATCGGAGATCAAATGACGGATGTTGGATCTTCATTAAAGAGATAAAGGAGTATGTGCATTAGTTTCCAAGATTAAACCAAAGAATAAAGAAAAAGTTCAAGCTAATGATGATTGGATTTTGGTTATTAATAGAAATTGAACCAGTTCACAATAAATGATGTAATAAATGATGTTTGGATGTTGGTACCCAAGGAAAAAAGAAAACATTATTGGAACCAAATTTGTGTTCAAACTAGATAAAAAAAGGAAAGTGGTAAGAAAAAAAATCTAAGTTAATGACTCAAGACTATAACCAATAAGATCATATAATTTTGCTCTTGTAACCTAGATTAGAAAATATCATAACTATGCTTTTTTTTATTGCTCACAAAACATAAAGTTTTTTCAAATGGTCATGAAAAAATCTTCTTCAATAGGATAATCGAGAAAGAAGTTTATGTTAAATAACCTCTCAATTTTGAGGTATGCATTTTTACGTACCATGTTTTTAAATTTAAAAATATTTTTTGTTGTCTAAATCAAATAAATTGAGCTTGGTATAATAAATTAAGAAATTTTCTTATGAAAAATGGTTTTCGTAATTATGTTCAAAAAGGAATGTAGAAAATATTTCATTATTGTGTAAATCTATATTAATGATATTATATCTAGTCTAACTAATGAGTTTGTGCAAATAATTTTGTATGCTTATTCAAAACGAGTTCAAATGATCGTGATGGAAGAACTAATTTTTTTTTTTTAAAGGACTTCAATGTAACCATAATAAGAAACACATCAAGATACTTAAAAAGGTTCAACATGGAAAATTGTGAATCAATGAGGACTCCAATTCCTCCATCCATGAACTGGAATAAGGATGGGAACGATAAACCTATAGACCAAAAAATCTTTAGAGGTATGGTTGAATCTTTACTATATTTGACTATAAGCAGACTTGACATCATCTTCAACATATTCCTTTGTACATGTTGTCATATCCTAAAGAATTCTACCTTAAAGTTGTTAAAAGGATTATGTCTTATTTAACATGTATTAACCTTATTTTGTTTCGTAATAAATGTCAAGATTTTAAATTGGTGAGATTCTGCAATGTTAGTTATACTCGAGGTAAAAAAAAAACAAGACCATCAATGGATGATATCATTTCATTGGTTCATGTCTCATCTTCTAGGCAAGCAAGAAGTGAAACAAAATTGCTCTTTCAACTACAAAAGTTGTTCTCAAATGGTATGGATGAAGTATAAGCTAGAAGGCAACATAAACTTTGAGAACCATATTTCAATCTATTGTGACAACCCTAGTGTAATCAACCTATCCAAGAAACTCATTAAACATTCAAAAAATATGCACATTAAAATTAAGCATAATTTTATTATAGATTATGTGAACAATTAGTTTTTGATATAATCTTTATCAACATATATAACTAATGGACAAACCTCTCGACTCCAACTCTACCAGAAGAAAGATTCAGTTATATAAAAGAGAATCATCATCTAATAAATTTAGACTAATTAAGAAGAAGCATGCATATTTTTATTTACATCGTCCACCGATAGCATCATCTTAGGATTGTATCCTTTTAGAATTCTCAATTTCTATGCATTCGTGCTTTGATGTGTGCATATAAAAACTAAAAGTATAAGATACGTTAGCCTTCTGATTGTCCAATGTTTCTCTTAATACTAAGTTTTCTATCACTAACAGAAAGTGGATTCTATAAGCTCTCTATCTCTTTTTTGGTATTGGCAACCAAAGGGGAGAGAGAGAAAAAGGTCTATAAAAAAAAGGTTGAGAAAATGAAAGTAAAATAAATAAAGGGAGAAAAAGGAAGTCAAGAATAATGAAGTGCCTCAAGTATTAAAAGAGATGAAAAAAAGAGAAGCAATAAAAAAAAGGAAAAAAACACAAATGAAGAATAAGCTAAGAAAAGAAGAACAAACAATTGAAGAGGGAGAAAAAGAAGTAGAAAAAGTAAATGAAAAAGTTTTAAAAGAGTAAGATGAAGATCAACAACTTTAAAGGATAGTGTACTTTCTAAGGGGGAATTAACTCTTTCTTGTTTATATATTCTAACTAGTTTGTTTTTGAATGCATATTATGTTTGCCTTTTAAATATGTTTATATAGTATGTCATCATTAAAAGGGTAGATTATTAGGAAAAATTTGTTAAAAGCCTTGTTTTGATAAATAACACACAAATAAACATATTTCAAAGCATCATATGAGGGAACGTCCATTCTAAGAACAATAGATGATACATATTTACATGTTAAGCAAATGATACAACTTTTACGCACTAAGTATATGATACAACATTACTGAGTAGATGACACATAGTTTACTTGTTGTATTAAATGAAGCTACATATAAGTGGAGTTAAATGCTTTAATGCTTATAAATACTAGCTAATATTATCTTTTGATGTTTTATATGTTGTCATTTTAACATTTATGAAGAAAGTGTTTGTTTATGAGAAACAAAGACAACCAGTTGAACAAAAACCCTTAAAAGACACATTTTAAGCATACAACATGGGCAAAACACATTTCCTCTACTACATGTTAATTCACTATAAAATTTAAAGATAACTTAATGATTAAATATATATATAAACAATTATCTTATCAAGTAAAATAAATTAAATAACATATCACAATGATGATCTTTCATGTCCTCATTAGTAAAAAAAATGTCATCTAATCTCCAGTAAGGCTTAAGACAAATCATCAATGAATTAGACCTCAATATCTTTTAATGAAAACTTTTTTTACTATACATATGTAAGAAGAGAAGGATTGAAGAATAAGAATAATTAATAACAACTAATTTCATGAACATGAATAAATATTGTCACTTTAAACAAGTTATTCGCGAATGCAAAATATTAAAAAGCTTTTTGTATACTTGCAATCCATTATGATTAATGAAACTTTAAGGTATGTTAGGAACTAGATATAATCATGGATAAGACAAACCAATATAAAATCTTTTGTGTTATCTTCCCTTCTTACCTTTCTATGTCTAAAATTATTTTTATGAAGAGTTTTTGTTTTCTTTGAAAAAGGAAGAAAAATAATTTAAATGCAAAAGCTTTTCATAAACGCAATTTTGCTCCCCTTTTGGCATTACTTTTATAGTAACATACATTATGAGAATATTTTAAATACAAAAGTGAAGAATGATTGTTCCTATATCTAAAAAAGTATTGTGCAATGAACTGTATTACGAGGTCTAACTTTTGACACACAATTTATTTATTACGACCAAACATTGTTATGAGATTCCATATGCATATTATAGACTCTCCATAAAATATAAATGATATATGGAATAAATAAACCTGGAACCTTGATAAACTTTATATACAAATATAAAAACACCTTTTCAATATCATCAATTCTATTGACATCCCTTAAAACCTCATTCGGGATGATGTTATACTTTGGGAGGGAAATCTTCAGGATATTTTCAACAACTTAAGCTTACAAATGATTTTCAACCACACTTTTGATGGCGAACTCTATTTGAAAGAATGTATGAAATTGTGATCTGGTCAAGCCTAGACTTCCATATTTTCCTATCATATTACAACTCAACCCTTATCTATAAGATGTTGAGATCAAGTTGAGACATCCACTTTTTGACAGACTATACACTTATTAAAAATTGTGGATTTTACAAGAGATCCCTAATTGATATGTTTTTTTATAATATAAATGTCCACTATTGGTTAACTAGCATTTTATTCTATATAAATCAATATTGGATGTTGATAATCCTTTTGTGGATATGGAAATGATAAAATAACATGATTTTCTTACAAATAATTAGAAAATATCCTATGTGTGTAATTGTATACGATGAACCATCTTAGAGTCCCATTGTTAGTGTAAATTTATGGAATCTAGTTAAAATGTGACACAATGAGAATAAGTGTAGTTATCATAAATAACTAATGTAATTGAAAATTTGGCTTTTATAAATTTTGTGGAGCTAGAAGTGTATTACTTGTGAAGCTAAAAGTCATGAGAATAGATCTTAGACCATGCTTGATCTTTGAAATAACACTAAGCCTAATGATGTAGATTTTTTCTCTTAAGCTTGTACTAATTTTTGCATGCACAAGATGTCTTACTTGACATGAATCTTTACAAAAAAATAATTCATCATGATATATTAGTTTGTGTCTGAATAGTTGACATCAAACTTGTTTACAAAAATATTAACATTGTTGTTGGTTATCTTGCTGATTTTAAAGTTAAAAACATTTGTAGTAATAAATATTTTGTTATTTTCTCGCATAAGGTTAACTATATTGACATATTCTCATCATAATCATTGTTTATTTTTCTCTTAGAAAAAAGCTTTTCTATATGTTTGTAGTTCTCCAAATTAGGGACATTATTTTTTTTTTTTGTCCTCCAATTTTTTTAACCCATTTGAAAAAAATTCACTCAAATAATTCTCACCATAAATATCTTTTTCTTGTTTAATAATACCTTAAAAATCACACACGTGTACTAAGATGACATACTAAGATTTTATTATAATAAATAGATTTTGGTCATATCAAAATTATTATACCTTTTACTGTGATTTTGAAGTATAAAAATAAAATAAAAGAAATTGGTGCAAAGTTCTTACATAACTTGATAAGAAATTCAATAATGATGGAATAAAAGAAACATCATTAACATCACCTAACCTTATGTATCACAGATTACTAGTTGCAAAATAGAGTTCTCGTAAAAAAAGAATTTAAATATTATTTTTAAATACAAATTAATTGAATGTTATAAGGTTTATGGTATATATTCTATTGGTTATTCCATTTTTTTTCATTAATTATTATTTCTTCTCTTACGTTGATCTTTGTCTCTCGTTGGTTGCTGACGGAGTCTCTTCTCTGTTCTGGTTTACGCGCCAGTCTTCCATGTTTTAGGGTTAGGGTTCGCTTTCCCCTTCGCTTCAATTCAATCGCTGCGAGATTATCTAAGTGACGCGCCTCCCCGAAAGACGTCATGGGAGGTGACAGTGCCGTTGAGGAATCCGAAGGGGTCAAAGTCAACATCAATGTTCGCTCCTCTAACGGCTCCAAGTTTTCCGTTCAGACTTCTGTTGATTCCGTCGTTAGTTCCTTTAAGGATCTTGTTGCTCGCAGCTGCGACGTACCCGCCGAACAACAACGCCTCATTTACAAGGGTCGCATTTTGAAGGACGATCAAACCCTCCGAAGCTACGGTATTTCCGGAACCCACATGCCGGTGTCTTTTTAATGCATATGATTTTTAATGAATTGATGGTGTTTGAGTCGGTGTTATAGATTCTGTTTTGTTCGCGGATGTGTTTATGAGATTCTGATTGTATTTACATGGCTGATTAGTCAAATATAGTGGCCAAAGTCGAAGCGGATATGGGTTATGTTACGATGGATAGGGTTTCAAAGGGAATATGATATCAAGTTTAAGGGTAGAGGGGGTGTTTGAGGGGGAAGTGAAGGGTGTTATTTTCTCGGCCCGAGGGAGATTGAGGGTCTATTTTTTTATCCTTTTTTACTCAGAAGAGAATGAAGGTTGGATGAAAAGGATAAAAGTAAAACAGGTTCAGTTAGTCGCAGGTTTCTAAATAACTTGGTGTTTTGTCCAGCTCTTTTTGAGTCTGCTTTTTCCTTGAAAAGGTTGTCGTGAGTGATCCATGTTCGGGGTATCAACGGGGTTTATGTTAGCTGCTGAGGGACCTAATACAACTCTTCCTTTTCCTGGGCTTGAGATTAGCTGTGAAAATGAAAGCATAGGCAGTTGTGATAAGAATTCAAGTCAAACCCTATAAACGCTCACTAGAATTCCATTACTAACAATGTGGACTCAACTCCAATTCCTTGGAATTGGATCCTAACAACCTGGGTGTGGTACTGATAAGATGAGGGAATAGTATTAGTTGGTTTGTATATTTATAAGAAATCCTCTGGAGGTACCAATGAGGAGAGTTGATGACATGGTTTTCAGTCTCATAAAAAAGGTGAGAGGGAGACCATGAAAGAGACTGGAGGAACTTGCTACGAAGGATTCATAGTAATAACATCTTTGAAGATTTGTTCTTTAACTCTGCTAAATGACTTCATGTGATCTGTGGTGAGTCATGTACTAGGACAAAGGTTTGTTGGTGTTGTTCTTTTGTTCCTTAAAATAGTTTGGTCAAAGACATTGTTTGAGAAGCACATATGCAACGTAATTTTTTTAAATAAAAGGGAAGTAATTAACATTTTAAAAAAAGCCGGCTTTACCTATGTGTTCTACCACTCTCCTTTCTCTCTTCCTGCTTTCTGTCTTCTTGGTGCTCACCCTCGAGTGCTCTCTTCTAAATTAAAAGAAATGAACATTGTCAAACAACGTATACTTCACTTTTAAAGATTTCATTTGAATTATAAAGTAGATTTGAAGCCAAAATAGTCTGGGACCAATAATTGCTTGTTAGGATTACATGTTCAAATAATTTAAATAATCATGTGTTTTATGCCTTACCACAATATAGTAGATTGATTTCTTTTCCGGCAGTTATAAAGTAATAGGTTTAAAGCTATATATCAGGTGATACTTTTGGATAAATCACCTAGCCTTTGATTTGTTTTATTCTTCTTCCACACTATATTCTGGTAGTAAGTTGTTTTGTTCTGCATCTCAGTATTATGTTACTTTGCTCACATTGTGCATTTTCTCATGATCTCATTGTTAATGAAGAATGCAGGTGATGGATTGTATAAGTTAGTTAGGTCTGTTTAAGGATTAAACAAAACAATTGTTTGAGAAAAACGGTGGGCTAGTGAAGCATCCTTACTTGTTTAGTGAAATTGAAATGCCCAAACGTTTGATAAAGTATCGAGGTTAAGCTAATTATTAAGTCCATTCAGCAGAATTTTGTATCATGCCATATGATAATGCACCGATATTTCTATTTGTGTCCTGTATCCGATCCATATTCATATTAGATACTATGGGATACTTACCGATACTTAAGTACTAATACTTTTATGTTGAAAATAAGTTGTAATTTTTTTATTTTGACAATGTCTAAGAAATGTGATTTTAATTTGGATCCGCAAAATTGCAATTATATATTTATTATGTTTAAGAATTTGTAGACATTTTTAAATACATGTTTTTCATGTACCGTATCTTGTTATTTTCAAAATAAACATAATGTCGTATCAGATACACATCGCTATACACATTGTATCTGCACATCATAATACGTTTTACTATCACTTATAATTATGCGTGTTATTCAGTGTTGTTCAATGGTGGTGCCATGGCTGCTATGGTGTGATGGACTTTTGCCAACTGACATTTACGGGCAAGTGTTTATATGCTGGAATTTTGGCCTTCGTCCATATTCCAATATCCTCCATTGATAACACTGGTGTTGTTTGTTTAAATGTTTTATCTTTGAAGGCTTGAAATCTGAACGTTTGAATTTGTGTTTGACAGTATTTTTATGTTTATGAAGTTTTTTTATAAGGGAGGTATAGGTAAAATGGCAGTAGGATAATGACGTTACATGCATATAATCAAGGAGAATGCTAATAAGGTCCCTTAGGACATTGGCTAGGGGATCAAAGTGGGATGCCTTGATGTAAAGTTTCACTCTGAATTTTGATAATAACATTCTTATTTATTAATTATTTAACCATTGCTCTTAGATTACTCATGGAATGATCCTTAAATAATAATAGTTCATCACTATCATACTCATAATTTTCTTGAAAATTGTTAGTATTTTTTAATCATGTCTCTTCTTTGCATCTGTATGGTGTAGAGTAATGTAGCATTAGTTTGTTGACAATTCTCAGAATGTTTTACTAGCATGCCTTGTATTAGGCAGAAAGGTAGTTTTATATTGTGTTCTTAAAAAGCAACCCACATCTGTTTACACTGAACTAAGGTTCTTAAGAATGTATTTCTCAAATGAATGAACATAACACTAATTTTTATTTATCTTTATAGGATTGGAGGCAGATCACACTGTCCATTTGGTTCGTAGTTTTGCACCTACTAATCCAACTGGTGGGACCAGTACTAGCAGCACCGATACCAATACCACAACAAATAATGCCAGAGGTGCTGGTGCAAATGAAGGTGGGAGTGGCTTAGGAGCTTCACCGTTCCCTGGACTAGGTATCAATGGGACTGGGGGAAATGCTTTATTTGGTGAGGGATTTCCTGATCTAGAACAGATGCAGCAACCATTTCTTTCAAATCCCAATTTAGTGAGAGAAATAATGAATTCGCCTGCCATGCAGAATCTAATAAATAATCCTGAGATAGTGCGGAATCTTATAATGAATAATCCACAGATGCAAGAGCTCATGGATCGAAACCCTGAGTTAGCACACATACTTAATGATCCCAGTACTCTCCGTCAGACCCTTGAAGCTACAAGGAACCCTGAGATCATGCGCGAAATGATGAGAAATACAGACAGAGCAATGAGCAATATTGAATCTTCTCCTGAGGGATTCAACATGCTGAGGCGCATGTATGAAAATATTCAAGAACCATTTTTGAATGCCACTACAATGGCTGGTAATACAGGAAATAATAATGCAGCAATTTCAGGGACTCATGGTGGCCATGCAAGGGACCAATCAACTAATCCCTCAATTACTAGTTCTGAAGCAACTGCTGGTTCTCACTTACCTAATACTAACCCGCTTCCAAATCCTTGGTCCTCTACTGGTAGTATGTTCGGATACTTAATTTTTCTTCTTGGAATCCAGTGACTGAGTGCATGTTTTCACTAGTTGGTTTCAAAAGCATTATTCCTTTTGCTGATATATTTTTGTCTGTGTTAAGGATACTGACTACAATTTTTTGTTGCTTGTGACCTATCAAGCACCATTTACTTTCATGTATCTATATGGAATACCGGTTCTCTTAGACACTTCATTAATACATATTGAAGTGTAGAAACCTTCAAAATATTTTTACGAAAATCCAAATACAACTACATGAGACATACAATCATGAATAACGTAGAAATATGTGATTGCTCTTGAATCAAAGAGGAAAATTATCTTTTCTGTGAATGATTTCAAAGAGAGGAATAAGGTTGATGTAAGTACTGTCCTTATTTGTGAAAAAGTAGTAAGTAGTTTTATGACAAATTATATTTTATGGTTTAGTAATGTCTAAGAAGTATGCTCTTAATTTGGATTTACAGAATTCCAATTATATATTTATTATGCTTAATATTTTTATTACATATCTAAATATGGCAGACGTATTATATCCTATAAAAACTTAAAAAACAATGTATTGCCATATTGGATATGTATTGTATATGATACATGATGCATCATATTTGTGCCTCAGCTTGTGACTAATATGGTTTGTTGTCATTATTGACGGTAAGCATTGTATTTGTAGCTGGAGGTGCTCAAAATAACACCAGAAGGTCGTCAACCACTGGTGTGGATGCCAGGCAGCAAGGACCTACTGGCTTAGGAGGTCTTGGTCTGCCAGACCTTGAAAACATGCTGGGTGGCAATGCCATGCCAGATGCTTCTTTATTGACCCAGTTAATGCAAAATCCAGCTATCTCACAAATGATGCAAAGTATGCTTTCCAACCCACAAACTTTGAACCAGGTATTTACAAACCATACCTAGTACAAATGTTATGTACATGTGTTGAACTTATCCTACTGATATTTAATTTACATTTTAGATTCTTGCTGCTAATACTGAGCAGCGTGGCATGCCTGATTTAAATTCTCTTAGAGAAGTAATGCAAAATCCAGAATTCCTTCGCTTGTTTTCTTCACCTGAGACATTGCAGGTAGACATATTTAAAGTTCTATAGCTGTTTATGGGTTTCAAGAATTTCTTTTGCCACAGATGTTTGTTTACAGTCCCTCTTTGATGAATTCTAGTGGTTCTCAGTATGAAAGAAATAATCAACATCAAAACATAATTGGACCAAGGGCAGCATAGGTCAAAATGGTTGTGGATGAAAACTCTCAGACCTGTGCATTTGGAAATTGGCTTTTTCTTTTAATTATTTATTTGCAGGCTTGCAGTAGAATATTTTATTCATTAAATTGTGATCCAATATGATAAAGAGGTTATATTGCCCACTATTTTTTATAATTCCTTGCTTTCAGATAATATTCTCATAGCTATACCTTATTGCACAATGACAGCAACTCTTGTCATTCCAGCAAGCTCTTCTATCTCAGATTGGTCAGCAGCAACCAACACGGTAAGTAGTGTTGCTATACCGACCTTTCCCTGCCCCCCTGTTGTTGTGCTCATTGATAAAATGAAAAGAAACAAGCTTTGAATGTGTTGAAGTCTATCCTTTAGCTCAAAATTTAGTTATTTGCTAAGCCTGAGTGATAAAATTCCAAGTAATTAGCACAACCATTGCTACTGACCTTTTTGTCCTAGATGTGTCATTCAACATCCCGTAAACAAGTGGTTGTACGAGTATTTTGCCATTGCCTTTTTTATGATTACTTTTCCAAAAGTTATTCATTTATGACTTCTTTTTTGTGGTCATGCTTATGAAATACTATGCTTGAAAATCAAGATTTTGAAACATCTTAAAAATAATAGGAGACATTTGAATATCTAACACTGTACACAATTTAACCATTGCATGTGCAAGCAAAGAGGTTGTTTCCATATTCGAACCCATGAGCAACTGGTCACCAAGGTGCAACTCCACCATTGTGTCTGGTGTAAAGTTGTATATTCCATTTATATTTTTAAGGAAGTCCAGAAATAAAGATAACTGATTAATGTGTAGAATGTCATTTATATTCTGAAATCTGTATGTCCATCATTATGCATCACATCATAGGTTTCACTGTGACTTAATAATTTCCTGATTTGACGTGGTGGATGACATAGTTAATGTTTGGGTGTCATTAATTGGACTGGGTTGGTGGTCATTTGTATTTTATCTTGCATAATTTGTTAAAATACAACATCCACGTATGTCCTTGTCGAGTTTATTTCCCATCGTTTTTTGCTTCTTTGATTTTCTATTAACGTGCTAAGCTTCAGCAGGGAATCTGGTCAAACCGGCGGAGGCACTGGTATGCAAGACCTCCATCTAATCTATCGGTTTCTGTTAATATAAACTATTTACTGCTATGGGCATTGTCTATTAAAATCGCTGAATCATCTCTGAAGATGATCCATCATGCTTTAGTGAATTATACTTTAATGAACTGGTTAAACATCCAACAACATAATTGAGGTGGTAATTAGGTTAACAGGGTCTTCTTTTTTGTTTTCTGTTCTTAAAATAAGATTGTGAATTTGATCACCGGTTTTAGTTTAATGACCACCTTTGCTCAGATTTTTAGGTGGTTCATAAATCACAAAATTAGGTGTGTGGTGGCAGAGAGCACTGCCTAAAATCCTTTGATAACAAGATTTACCTTTCTGTTATAATCCAGTGACCCTTTAGTTCATGAGCTGCCATTAGAAGGACCATTTGCATTAAAAATCTTTTGGCCTGATTTATCCCTAGTAAGGAAAGGGGGGAGTCAAATTAGGTGGTGGCTTTTTGGATTATGCAACTGCCATTTGATTACATACACTCTAGTAGTTAATTGAAATTTCTATGGAATGATTTTGTTGGTAGGACCAATGAACAACTTGGGATTGGAGATGTTATCGAGCATGTTTGGTGGACTTGGAGCTGGTAGCCTAGCTGGTCCAAATAGATCAAATGGTTAGATTTGTTATCTTGTATCTTTGTAAACAATTGTGTTTGGTTCAACTTATTTTGGAGAATTCTCTTTTTTCTTTTTTCTATTTTTCGTACAGCTTCTCGCGAGCGTCCGAAAAATAAAATTCCCAGAGAAAACTAGTCCCAAACATGGGCTAGATTATATTAATAGCTCCTTATACTATTTTGGAATTTTTAATTAGGCCCCTATGTTTTATAAGTTCATAACTGGGCCTTTATTTTAAAGAAGTTCCAATTTCCAATTAAGTTCCTGCCACTGGAGAAGTAATTTGAGCTTCTAAAGTAAGCTGAACTGAAGGACTCGATTAAATATTTATGTTATGCAGTCTAAAATATTGTTATTCAGTTCAATTTAACAGTAAGGACCCAATTTGAATTTTTTAAAATGCTACTGTTTTATAAACATTCAAAATATGGGGTTGCACTAAAAATGTCCCAAAATTATAGGGACCTAGGTATTATTTACCTAAATTTTATACTGCTCAGCCTTTCACTTTGTTGTGTTGTCAGAGCCACCGGAACAATTGTATGCCTCCCAACTTTCACAGCTTCAAGAGATGGGATTTTTTGACACACAAGAGAACATAAGAGCTCTTATTGCTACTTCGGGTAATGTTCATGCAGCAGTTGAACGACTATTGGGGAACTCTGGTCAGTAGCAATAATGTTTGCAAGTTCTCTTCTGTCTTTTTACGAGGTTGGTCAGTTTGAATCATAAGTTTTCAAGCGACTTGTTGGGGTATTCAAATAAAATCAGAAATCTGTCCAAATTATAGTGGTCAGAGCTGAAACGGTGTAGGTTATAGCACTGCGGAGTGTTCCTTCTAATGGTCCAATTTCCTTCATGTACATACTTATATTGAAACTCATTTTAGACGCAGGAGATCTTGAATATTTAAAATGAATTGATTTTTACACTTGGTTTTTAATGCTTAATAACTCCATAACTACTGATTTGACAAGTGAGGTAGGGACACGAGGCTATCCGTTAAAACTACCAAATGAAAAAATGTGATGTGAAACCGATTGGTTTAGCTTCTACTTTGGTCGAGTTATTTTGAGCCAATCTCATAAATTTGTGTAGAGGTTGTTGTCTAGGTTAGCCTAATTATACATTCATAATTTATTTTCCATTCACTCAACAAAAAGCTACATCTACCTTTATTACTGTGAATGCTAATGTTTCCTGATCTTTCGAGGTAATCTTCAGACCTAAATATTCTGATAATGAGGGAACAATGTTTATGGGACCTTTTTCTTCCTAAGAAAGCTTGGTTGTCCATATTAGTTGCATCGTGCAGAGATTGACATTCTGAGATGATGGTGACTTTTTGGAAATTTTCTGTTTGTGCTTATCTACTATCTTCAGAGTATAAAGTGTAACCTTGAACCTGTAACAAATCGAAGAAAGCGAGAGATACTGGGTATTGAGAGCTCTAATTCACTGTACTCGAGTATGACTGATAAGTTGCTAACCATAAGGAATTACGGATATTGATTTCCTTTATATTTGTTATTCTTGATTAGAAATTAGATAAAAATAATTCTAGAAATATTAATTTCTTTATATCTTCCATTTTTTTCTTTTCATATTTGTGTTGAAAACAAAATATCTGAGAGTCAATTAATAATGATATTTTTCATTAAACAAGGAAAATGTTTTATATTTTATTTTATTGTACTGGCTATTTTTTCTTCGAACAAATAGATTTTCATTATCTATTTTTATTATTGTTTTAAAAGCAAATTATTTGGATATATATATATATATATATATATATATATATATATATATATATATATATATATATATATATTTTTTATTATTTATCTGATATATATGTGTTTTTTTGAATATGTGTATATAATAGTGTGTATAGTTT
>Ga0099824_1000775_pt1 | contig 41409 bp, 22 predicted proteins | sample SiratrowhiteBW_FD_76837 | JGI IMG/M metagenome (GOLD analysis project Ga0099824, IMG submission 76837) | Root nodule microbial communities of legume samples collected from California, USA - Siratro white BW | ecosystem: Host-associated > Plants > Roots > Nodule | place: USA: California... | reverse complement strand
GGTTCTGTCCAGCTTTACAAACATGTCTTTATCATGTGTCATGTGATGAGTGCATCCACTATCAATCAACCATGTTTCACTAGTGATGTCACTAGCAAAGCAAGTCGCCACAAAAAGAAGCTCTTCCTTCTTGTCATCAGTCTCTTGAGCAATTTTCACCTCTTGTTGCTTTCTTTTGCATACCTTCTCCACATGACCCTTTTGATTACAAGATCTACATACCACATCTGGTCTCCACCAACATTTCCAATGTGGCTGATTAGTTTTTTTGCAGTGTTGACATGCTGAGTACTTCTCCTTCTCGTCATCGTCATCCTCATCACTTTTCTTCTCATTTTTCCAGTCTTTCTTCTTTGCTTTGTAACTCAACTGTGACCTTGCTAAATGTTGGGAGAATCCGAGGGGGCATAAATGGGGAGATCTCATAAGAATGAGAAATGAGTCAAACCACATAAGGGAATGACACCACCTTCAACCCAAAACCTTAAGGCAATAGGTTTATGGGTCTTCTTTCTTATATATTGCTCAACTTACTCATTTCTATCCAATGTGGGACTTAGACTCACACTTGGATACCCAACAATCTCCCCCTCAAGTGAGAGTCCCTCTTCTACACTCCCCATCGAGCACTATGTACTCACAGCCGGTACCTTATGAGTCGGTCATCGTCACGTCGGCACGAACCTTCGGCTTTGATACCACTTGTTGGGAGAATCCGAGGGACCATAACTGGGAAGATCTCATAAGAATGAGAAATGGGCCCAACATACAAGTGAATAACACCACTTTCAACCCAAAACCCTAAGGCAGTAGGTTTATGGGTCTTCTTTCTTATATATTACTCAACTTACTCATTTCTACCCAATATGAGACTTAGACTCACACTTGGATACCCAACACTAGAAAAACTCCTTCAGTATTCGACTCTTCTCTCAACAACTCTTCTCTCAACAACTCTTTTCTCAACAATCTTCTCTGCTCTTGGATTTGCAGAGAGTTCATCAACTCGGTTAGTGAAATCATTGTGTGAACTCTTGAATCTTCAAGTGATGAGATCTTTGCTTCAAACCTTTCTGGAAGACTCACCAACATTTTTTCTACGATCCTTCTATCAGGTAAATTTTCACGTAATAGTAGGATCTTGTTGACCACTACTAAGCACCTATCAAAATATTCTTTGATGGTTTCGGCCTCCTTCATTCTCAGCATCTCAAATTCTCTTCTAAGATTGAGAACTTGCATCTGTCAAGTTATTTCATTCCTTTGAAACGCCTCTTGGAGAGTGTTCCAAACTTCTTTAGTTGTTTCACAGGACATAATTCTAGTGAATACAACATCAGAAACAACAGAGGGAATACATTTATTGGCCTTCGCTCTTCTTATTACTTCATCATTGTAATTTCTGAATTGAGCTGCAGTTGGATATTCTTGTGGATTTCAGACATTACAACATCCCACAAACCACTCGCTTTTAGATAAGACTTCATTTTGAAAGACCATATTTGATAGTTTTCTCCAGAAAAAATCGGAGGTGCTGTCATGAAGTTTTCCACCATGGGTGAAGTTGTTTTTCTCAAAAGGTTCCTCACTGGTTTCCTTCTGTTGTTTTTTTTTTCGTGGTCTCACACACAGACCCTTAAGAACCAAGAGCTCTGATACCAATTGATGGTTTTATAAAATAGGAGGAAATATGTATGAAGAGAAAATATTGTTATTTCTTCTTATTTTTCTGAGCCATCAATAACATACATTTATAATACTTGCAGAAAGAAAAAATATCTGACTGAAATAACTCCTCTTAAAGTTTAGGAGCAATTATAACAAATTGAAATCTTAATGTCTACGAAATAATTAAGAGCGAATATTATAACAATTAAGAGCAAATATTCTAATTAAAAATATATTTAGAAAATGACTAAATCAATGTGCAGTTTCAAAAGCAAATTTCTAACACACTGTACCACGTTGCAGCCGCTCCCACAACCACAAGCTCTAGAATGTGGCTCTCAACACCGCAATCCTTCAACCCCACACCAAAACCAAGATGGTCTCCGCTCCCATGCATTTGTGCACCACGTCCTACGATGTACTTCCGCCGGTTCAACCCATAACCCATTCTACTCCTTCCTTCCCTGTCACCTTATCACTAAGCCAAATTCTCCCATGCACTTCTATTGCACCTTGTAAGCCAAAAGCCACCTCCCCAAGCCTCTCAAAAAGCTCACTACTTCAACCCCTTTTGGTATGACTACAAAAGTGTCAAGATTTCAGCAGTGTATCTAGGAAATGTATTATCCATACACGTGTCTAAACCATAAGAAACCTCGCCACCACACTTACCACCAAACCCCACCAAAATCTTCATCTTCTTTTCGCATTCCTCTTCCCCAATGGCGTTTCGAAAACATACCCACATGGCTCCTTTTTCGTCAATTCTCCTAGTGTTAAGAAGAAATGCATTGAAACTGAGAACAAGATGAAAATTGAGATTGAAGAGTTGGATAAGACTATATCTAATTTGAAGCCAATAATTTCGTCTTTAGAAGAGAGAATTGCAAGGGAAGAGTCAAATAAAATGGTAGCTATTGCATGTTATTAAAAAGAACAGGAAGCCAGAAGTGCAGCCAAGGCCATTTCAAATGAGGACTTGTACGAACGATCACAAGAGTATAACATGAGTTTGCAACAGTACAATAGTCGTTTTCAATCAGATCTTGAAACAACTAATGAGGCACAAAAACAATTGGAGGTGGAGAAAGCAACCATTGTTGTGAACCTTAGCAATGTGAGAGGCCACAATAAGGCATTGCAGGATCAGTTGGCATCCCTCAGAGCTTCACAGGACGAGAGATTACTAGGCAAAAAGAAATTTTACCAAATGAACTCAAAGGCCTTTGGGAAGAATTGAAACAAATTAGGGATGATCGAGATCGTCAGCTTTTACAAGTCTAAGCTTTGACTGCAGAAGTAGAAAAATACGAAGAATATTCTGGGAAATGTGTGCACAGTTGGATACCTTGATCATTAAAACAAATGCTCTTGAGGAGACATGCTCTTCTCAAAGGGACCAAATAAATATGTTGTAACGGTTGAAAGGGAGAAGTTAAAGATGGTTGATTTATCTGCTTCAGAAACAAGAACAATTTTTGAAGATCAGAAAAGAATTGTACTTGAACTCCAGGAGACTGGCAACAGAAGTTTGATAGGGTTGTCACTTTCACAAGATTTTCCATCGTTGACTCTTAAATTCTTTTATTAGTCAGAACCCAGGTTTGTTGGAGAAATCACTTCCCATGACATTCAAGGCATCACGGTTGATTGACTTTGATAACCAAGATTTTGTGAACACTGTGTCCAAGGAAAAGCCTGCGTAATGTAGGTCAGTAGAGAATAAAGGTAACCCGTGATTACATTCATGCTGACTTATAAGGGTCATTTACAACTTCTTCACAATCTAATGTTAAATACTTCCTATCAATAGTAGATGACTACTTGAGAAAGTTATGGATCTATTATAGGAACACTAAGGATGAAGTTGAGAATTTTAAGAGTTGGAAGCATCTAATGGAGGACCAAACTGGTAAGACGATGAAGAGGTTAGTAGCTGATAATAATCTTAAAGAGTTAGTGTTGGAGTTTCAAAGGTGTTTTGGGTTGAAATTGTTGCTATTGTTGCTTGTCTAATCAATACATGTCCCTCAACAACACTAGAGATGAACACTCCTGAGGAGATCTGGTCAAGACATTCCCCAACCTTGAAGACCTAAGAATCTTTGGTTGTGTTACTTATGCTCATATAAGGCAAAGAAAATTGGATGCACGTGCTATTAAATGCATGTTTATGGGCTATCGAGAAAGTGTGAAAGGATATGATTTATGATGTCATGAGGTAGGATTTAAAAAGTGTATCATTAGTTGGGATGTCATCTTCAATGAAACTAAAATGACTTATAAGTAAAGAGTTTCAAAATGTGAGACTTGGAGTAGTCATGATGGTGAAATGGCTAACATTAAGATGGAGTCTAGCAAAGAAGAAGCGTATGGTTTTCTAGAGGATCATGTGTTACATGATTTAGTAGATGATAGATAAGAAACTTTTGATAAAGACAAATGTTTTGATTATTACATGCTTGTCAAAGAACAAGTAGAACAGTAAAAGCTCGAAAGAGGCGTGGATATGCAAAACTTATTACATAATCCTTAATAGTTGCTAGTAAGGTATTAGAAAATGAATCTTCTAATGTATCCTCCACATTATCAAGTAAAGAGAAGACTCCATGAATGAGGAGATAAACTCACTTCGTTTGAACAATAGCTAGACTCTTTTTCGTAGACCTATGGGTTCTAGGTTGGTCAATTCTAAATGAAATTTCAAAAGTAAAGATTGTATTTCAAAAACTAGTCAACAAAAGTTCAAGGCGATATTGGTGGCTAAAAACTTTACTCAAAGAAAAGTAATTGATTATAATAATGTGTTTCTCCTGTGGTAAAACACAAATAATTTAGATATTGTTAGCCATGGTTGTTGAGGTTACCCTTGAGCTAAAACAAATGGACATTAAGATTGTGTTCGTATATAGAGACTTAGAGGAGATAATTTATATGAAGCAACCAGAAGGATTTGAGGTAGGAGACAAGAAGAATTACGTTGTAAGTTAAACATATCCTTATATGATCTGAAACAATCCTTAAGGCAACGGAAAAAACATTTTGATGAGTTCATTACAAGAATTGACTTTGAATGTAGCAAGTATGATACTTGCTTCTACTTCAAATTTTTACTAGGAGGTCAATTTATAATATTGATGTTGTATATAGATGACATTCTAATTGCAATCAATAGTAAACCTGATGTGCAAAAGGTTAAAACTGAGTTGAATAACAAATTTGAGATGAAGGACCTTAGACCTACTAGGAAGATTTTGGGGATTGAGATCATTAGATGAAATGATTTGAAACGTCTATATGTGTCTCAGGAGACCTATCTCAGAAAAATCCTTGAGAAGTTTGGTATTACAAACTTAAAACATGTATGCACACCTCTTGTGTCTCATTATAAGTTGGGTGATGAAAAATGTCCTAAATAGTAGAGGAACAATGTTATATGGATGGTATTCCGTATGCCAATATAGTTGGTTCTATTATGTATCCAATGGTCTGCATACACCCTAATATAGCTTATGTTGTAAGCATCTTTAGCAGGTTCATATAAATCCTGGGCCAACTTCTTAACAAGCTCTTAAGTGACTTCTTTGTTACTTGAATGAATTGCATGGAAAAGTTTTAGTTTATGGTGGAGCTAAAAGGTTTGTTAGATATGATCTAATAGAAGGATTTGTGTGATTAAGACTTTGATGGGTGTTTAAGCACTAAAAAGTCTTTCACGAGCTATGTGTTCATTGCTTATAATATTGCTATCAATTGGAAGATCAGTTTATAAAAGGTAATGAGTTTATCAACCACTAAAACAAAGTACATTTCCATGACAAAAGTTGTGAAAGAAGCCCTATGATTGAAGGGTTTAACCAGGAGCTGAAGGTGCAAGACCAAATTATCATTGTCTTCTCTAACAGTAACGACACGATACAACTACTTAAGAACCAGGTCTACATAAAAGAACTAAGCACATTGATATTAGGTTGCATTTCGTAAGGGAAGAGATTGCACGAAGATTTGTGAAGGTGATGAATGTCTCAACAAATTATAATCCCTAGATTATGAAGGTTTTGTCAAATAACAAGTTATTTTCATTGCTTGGATTTGATCCAAGTGATTAGTGATTAAGCTTGTAATGAGATTAGCGGTAGGTAGTGACTCTCATGTAGAAAATTTTTGTTGAACCAATATGGAGATTTGTGAAAATTGACTAAATAAAATCTTGTCTAAAGATTCCTAGACCTTCTAATCTTGTTATTCGTCCAATGTTTTGGTATACAACTTCTATCATATGTGGTAGATGGTCTTAATAGACTTTATAATCTCTTAGCATACATTGAATCTTGAATCATCTAGTGAAACCGTCTAAGTGACATTTAATTTAATAATAAGAAACAATATTCACATATCTTCTTCATTAGTCTAAGTACGTTTCAGATGTGTCAGTTATAATGATATTATTGTATAAATAAAACCTTTGTATTATTAATAAAAGCTAATGTTTGAGTTGTAGTTCAATGAAAATTTATTATGTATTAGAAACTATGAATTTGTAATTTATGAATTTAATGAATTTTCTAATAAACATATATTGAAATTAGTTAACACTTTAATTAAATCATATTAATTTTTGTATTTGATATTTTTTTTATTCTTCCTTTTATTAATTACTTTCTATTGTCTATGTTTACGAATTTTCTATTATTATTATTTTCTATTTATATGATAGACACCCTACAATAAATTTAATTAAGGTAAGCTAATTCTTAACAAAACAAACAATAATAAATATAACAAACTTGAAGCTAATTTATTTTTACTTATTTATTGAATACCATGTCACATTGTTAAAAAAGTAATAGAATGCTCAACACTGTTGAAAAAAAAAAAGAATGAAATAAAAAGTCCTAATCATGTGAAATTCAACAAAGAGACAAATACTACCAGTAACACAGTAATGAATAGTTCGTAACAAATACTAGCTTTATATATATATATATATATAGTAGACTTATGTGCTTAGAAGAGAGCGATGAAGATGGGAAACATAATATCTATTTGTGTATTCCTATAAAAAATATTTTTTCAGAGAATGGTTGTGCAAAAAATATTTGTGAGTATACAATTTTTATTTTCTACATTATGTTGTTATTTATTTTGGAATTTAATTTTTTTCTAATAATATTTGCTATTAAGCTTTCATTTTCACAATTTCTTTCTTGTTATTGATCTTCTTCTTTAATTATGACTTGTTTCAAAATAAAATAATTGAAACCTGTACTCCTTTTTTGTGTTAATGTTCTGGACTGTTCTACTTACTTAGTTCCTTGTAGTTTCAGAACACAGCTGAGAAACATGAGTTCTGGAGGGTACACTGTAGAGGTTACGGGTCTCTCTCCGAAAGTCACTGACAAGGATGTCCGTGATTTCTTTGCTTTTTCTGGTGTCATTGAGAGTGTTGAAATTATCAGGTAAGCTTTTAATTTAAATGATTCTTTCTCCTTGGAAAAATTATAGTTTTATTTTGAATTGGGTAATTCTTAATTGTTGATGATATTGATTTTATTATAAGTTTCGTAGCATAGCTCAAATTTTTGTACTTGACGATTGGAATTGTTGACTCGTCATAGCTGTGAATCCGAATTGGAAGAAACTGTACATGTTAATTGTGTTCCGTTCACAAACCAAAGGTGGACACAGCTAAGGCGATTTCCGGCTGGTTGTGCTCGCCAAAGGAAGGATTCAGTGCAGAGGTGATTAGTTATCCGATGGTTGTTATCTGCAATAAGTCCGACTATGAGGGGAATATTGAGGATTAAATTCATACCCAGTTGGCAAATCTGCCTTACATGGGATGGGAGTAGTTTTGGCAGGAATAGGCGTTAAGCCTATATAATGAACATGGCCTATGTAATGGTATAATCTTGGTGAGCCAACTGTTTGGATTTTGGCAAGAGTAAAAACAATTGTTGAAAGTTAAAGAGTTTAAGGTAAGGAAAGCTACATGGGAATTTCATCGAATACTTGGTATGCTAGAGAAAAGGGGTTGTTAAAATTGTAAGAATAGCTGTGTTTAACTTCACTAAACTAACATACCATGCACTGCCTATTATTCCTATTCCGATAAAACTATGTTATCATTAACGCTTATTTTTATACTAGCCTTGGTTCATTAAGCAAAAGAATCCAAGTTCCTTGATTCCACTACCAATCTCTTGGATTCGACTTATATTAGTAACAGAGGTTTTAATGATGACCAATTCTAGTTGAGTTTGTCTTTTCAAATTTGCAATTTCAAATGAGTTTTTTAGAACAAGTGAACGTATAGGATCAATCTAAAAATTGACAATAAGTATAAAAGATAACAATAACAGATTTTTTAGATAGGAAAAATAGTAATAACGTGGAAGTATTTTAATTACATTAAACCCCAACAAACATGGAAAATTAGTGATGGACAGGGGAATACACTTAGTAATGAGGAGCATTCAGTGGAAGAAGACAGGTCCAAAAGGAACATTGTCAACCTCAGTCGTTATTATGCCTGAAGATTCAGATCCCAATCAAGATAGAATTCAGTTTTCTTATTCTGTTATATTCCTTTAGTTTGTTATTGCCACATAGACATTATGTTATTTCGTCATTGCATCCTTCTGTTATTGCATCTTTGCATTTTTCTGTTACGATTGGTGTATTGAGCCATCCTTTATATAAATCAAGCAGAGTAATAAATAGAGGCAAGAGAATTATCAATTTATTTGTTTGTGTTTTAGAGTTGGCCTTGAACTCAAGGAAATTTCTTGTGTTCATGTCAATTTAGTGCTTTTAATTGTGATGGATGATAATACCCGTTGGAGGAGTCTGTGAAGCTCCTTACCAAGAATTACTCTACTCTCGCATCCACTCAAAAATATCTCTCAGCTAAGTTTGATGCTATTCTTACTCAATGATCTCTCTCCATCCGTCAATCTATTTCCCCTGTTTCATCCATTCCCCACCACCCTTAACTGAAGCTATAGGGTGGATCTTCAAATTTCACAATATTGAGTACCTCAGCACTCCTGAATCTGAACAACTTTCCGTTGTGTCATTCTAAATGGAAGGATCAACTCTTAGTTGGTATTAGTGTATGTACACAATGACCTTATCCTATTTCGGCAAGGGTTATTATAGTCGCTTGAGATGCAATTTGCTGTCTTACTCTGACAACCCCGGCAACACTCTTCAAGTTAGCATAACACAGCTCCTTTAACCCTTGCCTTAAAAAATTCAAATGGTTGGCTAATCCCATTGTGGTGTTGCCTCACCCTTTTCTTTTGACTTGTTTCAACTCTGGTCTCTCACCAGAAATTAGACGAGAGTTCAAGCGCCTAAACCAGCCTAGCTTCCCAAAGTAGTGCCTTTAGTGAAACTACAGGAAGACAAATTTGACAATTGACGCTGCTCTTTTTGCACTCATCCTCCACTGGTAACTATCTCTTCTCCTTCAACTTTTCTACCTCTAGTGGTTGGCCCACTTGGCCGTTCATGCTCTTTTGCCCTCATTGTTGGCTCCTCCCCACACTAAGTACAAACACCTCTCTCAAGCAAAGAACATATTCGTTGTTATAAAGGATTGTGTTATTACTGCAAAGTTCGACCCTAGTCATAGCCATGAATGATAGAAAAGATGATGAAGAAATTTTGAGAGCTTCCCTTGAGCATAGAAGCCGTCATAGTCAACTCTCTTTGACATGCTTCAGTCATAGCCTCCAAAAGTATATTTTCTTTTCGGCTCCTTAGGCTTTTAAAAACAGGTTTCGTGGACCTCAAGTGATAGATTTGCTTAAGCGAGAAAAGTTGGCTTGCTTAATCGAGCATATAGAGTTTCTAGGCTTTATTTGAGGGGCTCACTTAAGTGAGCATACATACCTCACTTAAGCTAGGTTTGTGGATCTTCAGGCTTCAAGTGGGAGTCTTACTTAAGTGCAGTTAGTGGCTTCTTAAGAAAATTCATTTCTTCACTGTCTCAGTGAGAGCACCTGTCGTCATCTTTCTGCAAAAAGCTTAAACTGAATTCCTTCAAAATTAAACTAAAAGATAAAGATCCAGTGGAAAAGGGCATAAAACTAAACTTGTAAAATGTAGAAGGTATTTATTGCAATATTGATCAAATTACACCAAAATACTGCTGAAAAGCAAGTATAAGTGCCAATTATCACCAACATGTGAGGTTCAGCTCTTAGTTTTGGGGGAAAAAGTGGTTAGACCTTATATAGGAGTAGTTTTGGTGGGAAAAGTCATTAAACCTTATATAGGAGTAGCTTTGGAGGATTAGAGGGATACCATGTTGGCCAATCTGTCTTATAGAGGAATAGTCTTGGCGGAAGAGTTATTATGACATTATAGCCGTTATATTGCATGTGGTCTATGTAATGTGACAAGGTATAAGTTGGCAACCCAACCTGTGAAGTCGGTCCTGATGCATGTTAACTTTGTGAATGGTTCCAAAGTCCAAGGTCGAATGAGTTCTGAACAAGGAATTGGCATGATTGATTTCACCGTTCTGCCCTTCCAAGGCCAGCTTGCATGCTGACGAAGGCAGAGGATGATAAGCCAGAGGCTAGTGCATCACAAATTGTTTATTTGAACTTAATTTTGCATCCTTAATGTCTTGGCTTATCTTAACGTTTATAAATTTTGACCTGGAAACAAATTGAATTAGACGCTTTGGATATGAATATAAATATTCATTTGGTGTTTTTGAATATTAAGCTTTTTCATAAAGAGATCATTTTTATTTTTCCTGCCTGTTAAAGAGGATTGATCATTTATGTTTGGTAGTCTGTTTTAGCAGTCGAACTGAAATTACCAGTTTTGGATTTTACCACATTTGTTTGAGATATTATTAATTTTTAGCTATTTAAAGTTTTATCTGATGGCTGGTTATTGCTGAATACAGGTCTGGTGATTATGCTTGTACTGCTTATGTGACGTTCAAAGATGCATACTCACAAGAAACTGCATGCTTGCTTAGTGTGAGTATTTAACAAACTCGTGTCCAAAATACTTGTATATCGACACTGGAACGGTCATGTACTCTACTAGTTATTAAGTTGCCTCAGGGATAAGTTCCGTAACATGTTCTTCATAAAATGACTTTAAATTTACGAAAATGAACAGTGTCATTGAATCTGTTGGAAAATGCCTTGGTTATTCAGCCAAAGATATTACTAAATAATTAACTGTCAGTTGACAGAGTCTTTAGATGATGTTATTGTGATTTTTTTGGTTATATTATGCTTTTATGAGCACTGATTTGGTTGTGCTTTTTTTCAAAATTTTCAGTCATGTTTTAGTTCTATACGAAGAGCAGTGACATGCTTGTAATGGTGTGCTTGCAATTATGAATTACAGCCTTCTATTTTTCTGCTTGTTCATATTTTCTCAGCATACTTTTTATTTGTGTTTCTATATAACACCGGAATCAGTTGTTGTCAAATGTCTTATTTACAGGTACTTAATCTGTAACCATGCCTCCTAATATAACAGCTGAATAACTGCGTAGTTGACTAACTGAATGTAATGAACTAATCATTCTATTATAAATAGCAGCAGGTATACATCAAGTAACATCTGCCTAGTGAGTTGTGTCTAATAATCTGTGCCTTTCTTCCTAATATGTTCTGTCAGGGAGCCACTATTTTAGATCAACGCGTATGCATAACACGATGGGGGCAATATGAAAATGAATTTGATTTTTGGAACCGGCCCTCTTATACTCACGAGGACGAGGCTTCTTCAACTGTAAGTATATATATTTCTCTCAATCGATAAATTGCTAATTATTATGGCTTTCTGCTCATGGTGTGACATTCTATATTGCTACATTTTCTCTTTTAGACACAGAACAGTCAATTTGTTTCCTCTGCCGGAGAAGCAGTCACCATGGCCCAAGAAGTCGTAAAGACCATGCTAGCAAAGGGATATGTTCTCAGCAAGGATGCGCTAGCTAAGGCTAAAGACTTTGACGAGTCTCATCAGGTTTCTGCCACTGCAACAGCAAAGGTTTCTGAACTGAGCCAGAGAATTGGCCTCACAGATAAGATATCTGCTGGTATTGGAGCTGTTAAATCTGTGGATCAGAGATATAATGTCTCTGAAACAACCATTGCGGCGGCATCCACAGCAGGAAGATCGGTAGCTGCGGCTGCAAACTCTGTGGTAAACAGCAGCTATTTTTCAAAAGGTGCCTTGTGGGTGTCAGGTGCTCTAACCAGAGCAGCTCAAGTTGCTTCTGATTTGGGTACTCGCAGGGACAGACAGTAAATAAAGCATGAACATACATAACTCTCTGTTGTAGATATGTCTGCCTCTGCTAAATACCTGTTGAAACTTCAGTTAGTAATATTGTTATACTTCTACCGTGCATAACTCCTGTTCTAATGAATTTCTTTATGAACACTACTAGAATTAACCTGAAATGCAGTGAGTCTCCCTTGAAGTTTAAATGGTCTCGTGTTCTCATTTTTGTTAGAAGTTTTTCCTTCATGTTTTTAAAAATTAAAGTACGTAAGTTAATTTTAGTTTATCAGAATTTATAGGAAAATTTATCTTAACAGGACCACAGAGTATGTAATTATGAATAAATTTAGTGTATGAAGACAGGATTGAACTACGAAACCTGCGCTATCTCTAGCATTGAATTACGATTCTAAGGATTATATTACATGGCATACAAGATAGAAAATAATAATTGAATAACTACATAATAGTAATTATACCTACATCTCACGTATGAACCTTTCTTTATCGTAAAATCATTTGAAGAGATGAAAAATATTTATTTTTTAAATATCAGTCCAAACTAATTTTCTACTAGTAATTTTACCTATCCAAACTAACAACCTGATTAGTTTCTGATTAAATTGGTCTGATTGGTCCAATTTTAGTCCAATAAATAAGAAATACAAAGTTTTCTTAGAAGAATTTATATATTGATAATAGGATAATATTTAGGTTTAGAATTTTTTTTCTACGATATTTGAAAACAAGTCCGAAGATCACCCATGTATTTCACAGCTTATATAGGTGCACACTTGCCTTTTTTAGAAAATTTTTAAATGGATATTTTACACTCATTCCACATGGACTAAATAAATTTAATCTGAAGACTTTGTCAGCTATTTCCAATCTTTGTATTATAAAACAACAATTATATCTAATCTAAATATATTTGAAACTATATGTTAAAATAAAGAAATTTGATGATAATTTGCTTTTTATTAGAGTTATTTTATTTTATATTTCTATGTAATTTTGTATTTGAATTTGATTGAATTTAAATTTAATGAGATACTTAAAATATGTGAATTGTATATATTAATTAATTTTAAGCATACTGTATTCAAATCGACTCATATAACTTAAGGTTTTGCCAGATAAACATGTTTTATAAACATAAAGATCGAACAAGCTTTATAGAATGTGTGTATGCGATGTATGTAATGATGAAAGTTTATTATTTATTCTCCTCAGTTCATAATCTCAATGAGTCAATGAGATTGAGAGGGTGCAGTTTTCAAATGTTATATTTTAGAAATAATTTTCGATAAGAGAAAATTGACATTCTGAAAACGATATTGCGGGAACAGAAAATTTACATTCTCGAAACCCTATTTTAGATTTGACCTTCATAATAACGTTTTCAGAATGTAAATGTTTTTCTTCTATTATTTCTAGAATGTCAATTTCCATCCATAAAAGATCCTCTTATGGATTTCATTTTCTAGAACATACACTACAATTTTGGAAGATCAATTATGGAAAGCACATAAAAGATCCTCTTATGGATTTTATTTTCAAAAACATCTTCTTCCCACTTACCGTAAGAAAAAAAAAAATCACATTCTTACCTGAAACTACCTCATCGAAGCAATCCCAACTCTCCACGATGCACATGTAGCCACCACCATCAACCCCTCTTCCATGGAGTTCAACATTCCAAATAAAAATGTCAAGGGCATTTATGATATTTCCAATATTGATAGGGTGCAAGTTCGAATTGATGGACTGCAGGAAGCAATTTTCAACTAAATATTTGTAAATAGTCCTGTAATGACTTAATAGTGGGCCACAGAATAAGCCCGATTAATATGGTTAAAATAGACTCTTACAACCTATTAGGAAATGAATTTTAAGATTAATTCAATTTTGGATAACTTATTTATAAAATAAGATTTATTATAGACACTTGTGTACTGTAATTCAGCCTATCTTTAATTAATGTAAGTTATCTAATTTATCTAGTTTTAATTTGATAAAAAAGTTTGTTTTTTTTTTTTTTTTTTTTTTATTTTTTTTTTTATTTTTTTTTTTTTTTATTATTTATTTTTTTTTTTTTTTATCTCTGTTTGTCTTTTGATAGAAACTGGAACAGGTTTGTGGTAACAAATTTTAACTTTGCTTCTCCTACCCTCTTCAATTGGGAAAAAAATGTTTTAACAAATGGTAATGAAAGTTTGCATCACTAATTTCTTTCTTGAACATAATTGGGTTGTAACGAGTGTTTTTTTTATTATTATTATTATGGAATGAGATTCAACAACTAATTTGCATAAGCCAAAGGTAAAAAAGCAGAGAGAATGTCCCAAAAAAGTAGTCAAATGCTAAATCTCCCTAACACTAGGTCTTCACAAACCAACACAAGATTCCTTCACAACTACTTTCCTTTCAAAAGCTACTTTCAAAATCTCACTAAATATTTTTTTACTCTTAATTTCACTTTTAGTCCTTGTAAATTTCTGTACGTGCAATATTTTATTTCTACCAAATTTTAACTTGGTTTTTTAATTTACTAAAATTAAATTATTAACAAAACTATTAGCATATCGGTAAGAATAACATCTTCTTTTTTTTTTTTTAAGTTTGTTGTGAATCTCTTAACCTTAACCATTAACATCTTATGTGAATGAATAGTTGACACTGTTATCACTTTCATACCCTCACCATTTTTTTGTTATCAGTTGAATGAATATTATTATTGGATTGAAACACTTTAATTTTGTAAACATTGGAAAATTAAATGGGCAATATGATCAAAATTACACATTCACAAAACTAAGGATGTTAGATGGTATCAATTTGATTCTTAAAGAGAGTGAAAACTCTTAATGGGCCAAAAAATGTAAATTATTCCTTGAATATTGTAATCTGATGACACAATATTTCTTGAATTAACATTAAATTGGTCATTAAAATTACACTTAATAACAAAATAGCTCCAAAATGTAAAAATAATACATATATAATTGATAATACAATGACTTAATTGCTTTTACTTATATTTCTTTAACAAAAATTATTTCTCAAGGTATCGAAATTAAATTAATTTTTATTATATATATATATATATATATATATATATATATATAAAGTTTACTTTTTCTTAACATATTTTTTTTCTCACTTAAGTATATATATTTTTTATGCACACTTCTCTAACCACTTGTTAAAAAATAAAATTATTTATCCACCATCTATATTGATTCAAGAAATAGGTGACAGTGACACAATTGCGGCTGTGAGACTAACTTTTCTGACTACAACTTCATCAATTTGAATGCAAGACAAAAATGAAAGTAAATAATTAACTTTCTATATCTTCAAGTGCCACTGGTAGAGAATTTTGTGCGGCTGTAAGTTGGTAACCCTGGTATATATTCTACTATAAGATTGCCATTATTCTATTACACTTCTGCTTCTCCAAGATAACTTATTAGATAATTAGATAATAAAAATATATATACTTAATACGTACGTATAAATTATGAATATAATCACATACTCCTTATTGATAATTCGTTAATGACTATGCAACAGGGCAACTTAGGTTGAATTTAAAGATTTGGAAGTCTTTGCTAGTAATTAACTGTTTCTATATTCTCTGCTGGATTTTTGGTGTATCATAATAAACACCACCAAAAACCTTGTAGAGAATTCAAATTAGTCTTTACCATATAAAATCCTTCATGGATGAGTTCAAAACTCCTTTATAAAATATTTTATAGCTTAAATAATTTAAAAATATTTAATAAAAGTAACTGATAAATTTTTTAATGAATATAAAATAATATAACAAATATATAATTATATAAATTTTATTATATAAATAAAATATTTTTTCTAGACAAAAGTATATTATTATATAGTTATAATTTTAGATTTATATATGTTGTTTTTGTACTTGAATAAGTCATTTAAACTATTCAATTAATGTGTATTAATTAAATTTAACTTTTAATTATTTTATAAATCAATTTCTTTATTTACCAATTTAAACTACTCTTAACAATAATTTTTTTATAATTTCTCATATATTTTTATCTAATGAAACATTTGTTATTTCAATTTATAATATTGAATATTTCTTTTTAGTTTGAACTATATAATAAATTAAAAGAAATTAAACAAATAATAAATATAATAAAATAATTAATTATCTATATAAAATAAAAACACATAATAACAGATAAGAAAATCAAATATAATAAAAAAATATTACAAAATAAAGAATAATAATAAAATTAAATTAAATAAATAAAAAATTACAAACTAAATAAAATAGTTTATAGAATAACTAAAAACTCCAAGTACTTTATCAGACATTTTTATATTAATTAAATTATTTTATTAGCTAATTCAATAATAAGTTAGTAGTTAATTATTACTTTTATCCAACATTCTTAATAAATATTATTATAGCAGTGTGTGAAAGTCCAATATAAATGCAGCTCTAAGTCTGAGACGGTATTTATAGCACTTAAAGTTGAAAAAAAAAATGTTTATATTTATGCTCTATTATAATTTTCCACCATGATTGCTTTTGAAAAAGCACAAATGAAGAATAAATATTGAAATATTTAATGTAATCTTAAAACAAATATTTCTGTTTTCCTTCGTATACCTTCCTTTACAGATATAAATGCGGACTTTTTTCTTTTAAATAGGTTCAAAACAATTAAGTAAATAGATAGATTCTCAATAAACAAAGTTCTATATCACAGCTTAAAAAAGGATGAAATGTATTACTCACTTTTAAAGGTGACTAAATAAGTAGATTCTCAATAAGCAAAGTTCTATAATCATATCTTAAAAAATAAATGTATTATGATCCACTTTTAAAAGTAAGAAAATGAGTTATTGTGATTTATTTTTGGTCAAACTACCACGCATGCACAAGTAATAAAGAACTAAAAGTAGGAATATGTCCTCTTTAGGAGTAAGTTGACAATCTTGGTCTATCCTAGTTACCAATAGATTAGCAACCTACGAGATTGACCCACCCTAAGTAAAAATAATAATTAAATATCTTATTTTATGAAATTAATTTAAATTGACAAAAAAGTTAAGATACTTTAAAGTATATTAATAATTTAATCTAAATTTGTGTTAATTATTAATTTCTATCATCTAAAAAAATTGAATTTTATAGAATAAATTAACATCAATGACAAACACATTTTGATTTTTTTAAAATTAAAACTGAAAAATTGCATAATAGAAAATTTAAATCTAAAACACTTGATATTTTATATTTATTTTAAAAAATAAACCAATTCATCTCGTTGGTCGGTAGTGAACGGATAAATTAAAACCACCTCATACAATCCATTATTTTTTGATGAATTAAACAAGTTACGCACTTAAATTAACTCACTTTAGTCACAACTAAAGTTAATGGGTGAAATCCATTTAAAGAATAAAAACCTTGATTTTTTGTTAGAGGGGAAAAGATGGGAACCTAATTAATACTAACTTAAAAGAAATGTACGGAATTAACGTACATGACGTGTGATATGTTGGTATTCATAAAATCTATGGAGATATCTGATACATAGATAAAATTGATTGAGATTTGTGAAATTCTGTCCATGTGTCATAATCTTATAGATAAAGTAAGTGATAATATAAATTGAATATTTTGTAATTATATTTTATTTTTCTATTGAATAATTCTATTGTAGCTTAAGGATATATAACGTTCTTGGCTTTTCTATTTTCAAAAAGTTATCAAGAGTTTTATAAGAAAAAAAAGTTTTAATGTGTGTTTTCTTTAGCTCACTACTCATAGGTGTATATTTTATATTTTTCTAAAAATAATATGTATTTTTATAGTTTTAATGTGTATTTTTAATAATGATAATAGTAATAATTTATTTAAATATATTCGTACGGCAAACCTAACAAGTTTTTTTGTTATAGCTAAACCTAACCATTTCATTTAAATAGACTTTTAAAAACCTTAACTTGACATTTATTATAAAATGGTCAAGTCAGACTTTAATCAGATGTTCTCAGTCACCTAACCTTTTTTCACATATACTCACAATGGATCTAAATAAGAAATCAATTAAAATTTTGAACATTATGAAAATAATTTTTTTCAATGTATTAAATAATACAGGAAATAAATTAATTTTCCTAAAATATTTAATACTTTCAGAAAATAAATTCTGAAGACATCAACAGATTCCTCAAAAACATCTAGCAAAAATTAGCTTCTAAAAAATACTTTTGTTTGTGGAAAAAAATACAAAACCACGAAGAAGTGAGAAAAGGGTGAAAGGTGCAAAAAAATCCCCAATACAGGTAGATCCCAATCCCGATTCAATACTCATAACTAAAATAAATAGGCCTCAAATTACATACAACTGGAATGACCAAACTAAAAAACCTTACACGCCTATTACCAGAAAGAAAAAAAAAAAAAAAAAGTCACACGAACCTCCAGAATTTGGAGAAGTAAAAAAACCTTGGTTGAGTCGGTTGAGCGAATGTTATTAACAGTTGCTTTTTCGAAGGTTATATTGCTAACCTTGGTTGCTTGTGTGTTCACGTGAAGGAAAACAAACTTATTCGTTCACATCTCCATAAAGTGAACAGTGGAATATATGCATTGTGTCACCTCTTCGAAGCATCAAATAATTTCTGTGCATATAGTTTTCTACGAAAAAGGCAATCAATATTACGTAAAGTAAGGCTGAAAAATCATGTGTATTTGATCACTTAGGTAATTGTTTATATATGGAGGCTAGAGCAGGTGCACCATTTAGGTTGCGCCATATCTTCTTTTAAATAAGAAGTGTCTCTTCGCCGGATCTTTTGGCTTGCTCTTGATCTGTCCTTGGCCTTTGTTACGCCCAGTACTGCACGGGGAAGAAAGTAATCGTTACCAAAGATCTCTACGTTTGTATACAGTTAACAGATCAAGGTTCTTAAGATCTCAAAAAGACATTTTGAGATAAATTTACACACAGCATACTATATTGTTTCAGGCAAACAAAGGGTAACCTACCTGTATTCCATATAAACCATCCCTTTTGCACCTGACATTGCACTCATGGATCCATGAGAACGACGAGCATTGTTAAGAGCTATTTCATCTGCATCTTCTTCCAGTTGTTCTAATCCAACCGCATCATCACCAGCACTCAAAACCTGATAATAAATATACATTAGTTATTTTCCAGTCAACAACTTAATTCTAAGTGAAAAGGGAATGAAGATAATAACCTTTCCAAGAAGCGCCAATTGATCCTCAATATGATAATAGCTCAAACTAGGTCCTTCATCAGCAGGAGGCAAGCTTGTAATTACCTGTCAAGTATCATCGAATAAGCATACATATGTCAAGATTGAAATATTGACAATAAAGTTATGGAGGCGGACATAAATTACAAATTATCAAGATTGACATTGGGACTTCGTTAGAACACCACACCCAAGAACGCCAAGAAATAATGAAAACACACCAATTAACTGAATATGCCTCTTTTATTGAATTATCACCGAAAACAAGATTACAAAGGAAACAATGATTCCTTTCACACAGGTTTAATTCCTGTCACAACTACACAAAAACATTACCTACCCCAAAACCCAAGGTCGGTCTTATTAAATAGACCAACCTCCAAAACAGAACAACCTTAACTGTCCCAACCGCCTACTATTTATTTAATTTGCTTCTATAATAAACTTTCAACCCTTTATCCTGCCCTAACTGTCTAACAGACTACTTTTGCAATAAGTTTTCTAAACGATTCAGTTCAAGGCAAAATTATAAGAGATTTGGAAATAGATGAAACGGAGATCACTGTGTATTTAGACTGAGATTGAGTCTAAATATATGAGTCAGTTTCTATATAATGTGTTTCTGGAGAACTTCATGTGCACAAATAAACGGCCACGATTATATAAAAGGGACAACACACACCACACGAAAGCTTAGAATCATCCACAAGTGCTTTAACACTTAAATTACAGTATATTTCAAGGACAAGAGATTTAACTAGCCAAAGCACAACACCGCAAAGGAGCAACTGGTTGAAATTGTATTACTAAAAAAGAACAGATACATTATCACAAGGAGATTCAGCTCGTTCTAACTTATTCCAAGACAGCAAACCATCTATCCCATCAAACTCATAAAAAAATTTAAATATAGTAGAGCAAATGGTGTCTCAAGGAAAAATAACTAGAAATGCAGCATGGAGTGAACCTAAAATACCTTAAAGCTGTAACCCTGATCAATTAAAAATTGTTGCCTCTTAGTTGAATAATACATCTCCTGCAAACACAAGCACACCAAAGAGCACATTGCAGCATAAATATCCAGTATAATATTTCAAGTTTTACTTTTCAATGAATGCAGGACCCGATGAATGAATGACTTAGCATAGAAAATATGTATACCTGGGTATCAGTTGAGACAAGGGAATAAAAAAAGGCATTATACTCCTCCTTACCCCCAGCCATCCTATCCTGGAGCTTTCCCTGGCATTTAATTCATTATTTTGAATGTCAGACAACACCATAAGCACAATGCACTACTGACAGACATTAAAAAACATGCAGCAGAGAATTTCCCAGTTTCCACAACCAATCCATCATCATTTGAAATTTAAAATTCAATATGTAGGGCAGGTAAACAGACATCAGTGAGATATCATACTTAAAGAAGCACCTCAGAAACGATAATACATGTAGAAACTTTTGGAAACTGACCTTTGCCCTAAGAATACGACCCAGACGCTGGGCTTCTTGTCTCCTTGAACCAGCATGTGAAGAGATCTGAATTATCACATTTGCTTCAGGAATATCGATTGAGTTGTCACCTACCTGAGAATATAAGAAAGCATGCGATGATTAGATTATCAACTATCCCATTCTTTATTAAGATGTTAACAGAGAATAGCATACAATGTAAATAATATCAACAGGAACTTGGGGAAGCACCATGGCAGACAGAGATATAACATACTAGCTCTGCATATTGCAAAATTATGTAACCCAACAGAAATCATGAAGATATACCCATTCAAATGTTTACATTCATGAACACCAGGATGCCAAACCAGTATGTTACTTGACATATTGAATAATAGTAAAGCAAACAAGCAAATAAAATTAAGAAAAACATACCTTCGAAAGAAATATGGTATTTACATCTTTGCTAGTTTTGAATGCTTGCAAAATTTTTGTCCTCTCTACATGGCTATACACAAGGCATATAAAAAATAAGGATCAAAAACAGCAGAACCCTAATTACAGCTTCCAATAAGAAAAGGTAAATATATGCCCTTAGCACCTTGTAGCACCATATATCATTGGTTTGCGGAGTTTCATGGCATACTCAGTGAGAGCAAACAGATTATCAGCAAAGACTATAATTTTATCACCACGTGCCCTTTCATGGTAATTTATGAGAAACTCGCAGGCTCGGAACTTATTAGGATTCATCACATAAAGTGCCTGTAGATGTAAAGATCATCAATTAAGATAAGTGAATTCAAGCAACTAAACTATGAACAAATTTTGAGTAAAGCTTGTCATTAAAATATTTTTCAGACAACAAATAATCAAAATTAAAAACCATTTTCATAGAACATGCAGTCTATTGAAGAAATAATCAAATTTTCTGCAGAACCCGTATTTCATAATCACCCATAAATTTACTATTGCAAATATCTACAGTGTTTCTAGTGGCCTTGCCTGCCTCTTCTTGGAGTTCTCTTTCTTCAAATACTCAGCAAAAAACTCTTTTGTCATTGGACACCATACTTCAGCACACTGTACATTTGCAATGAATCCACCTTTTACTAGATCCAACCAATTTGCTTCGTACAGCTTGGGACCAATCAGGAAGTTCAGATCTGTAATCCTTTCGTCCTCTCTGACAAGTGTAGCTGCATATTCAACAGTCAAGACCTCTCTGTTAGTAGAAAAAGTTAAGTTCATGGTCAAAGCAACCACAAACCAATGCAATAAAGCATACCTGTGAGCCCAAGTTTACAATGAGATTTAGTGATACTAATGACTTTTCGAAACATATGAGCCGGAACCACATGCACCTGTTAATCATGTCAGTGTATTATGCGTAAGGAACAATTCCCATTCAGGCAAGGAGTATATAACTTTAAAGTTGCGTGACTACCTCATCCATGAGGAGCAATCCCCATTCTCTGTTTCTTATTTCTTCAATGATCTTTTCAGATTCTTCAGACCGTTTACCACCAAAAGCAACCATATTATATGTTGTCACAACAACACCAGCGTTACCACGGAATCTCTCTTTACTATCAGACGTGAATCGACATATTTGTTCTTCTCGGATAGTTGACCAAAGTTTAAATTGAAAAGCCCATTGATCTACAGAAACAGCATTTGTAGCCAAACAAAGGCAGCTTTTTTTTATCCGGCAAGCTGCAGAGACACCAACTAGGGACTTTCCAGCACCACAAGGTAGAACTATTATGCCAGACCTTGCTCTGCCTGGGGTGGTAGACAATAAATTGCACTCAGAAACCATTTATATTTTAATGTGCAATTTACACATAGCATACATTAATGTTACTCAAGTCATTAAGAAAGTTTGACACTTAACTTTGATGCAGATAAGTTACTGTAATCCTTATCTTTAACATGATTTTTTAAGTGTAATTTATGATACCAGCACATCAAATACCCTAGTTATTAAAAGAGAGAAAAAATAATCGCCAACCCATTCCTAATGGCTTCCAAGTGAAAAAAATCATTGAGCAAACGTTGCACCCTTCTAAAACTTGTTCTGAAGTCTGTATATTTTCTTCAACTAAAACTTCAATCGTCCTTAACACCTCACTGGTTTTAAAATGAAGTTGAAAATTATAGTCTTGAAAATATGCAAAACTAGAATGATATGTTTTAAATCTCAGCACAAATAATCCAAGAAAATTTTATCAGATTTAAAATAATAGTTGATGGCCACTCTTAAATTTAGCATGGGAAAAGTGAACAGCTGGTGACTTGTGTCCTTGCAAATGTTGTCAACCTTACCATTTCCAAACATTTTACTCAGACTCTTCTCTTGATATGGCCTTGGTTGTGCTTGAGGCTTTAGTTCCATGTCAAGGTCCGGGTTCACCTGCAGCATTGAAAGAGTTATATAGCATGAGTCGCACACAAGGTTTAAACACCATGACGATAAATTTACAGGATTTTAACACGTCAGTAAATATATTGATTATAATCCTCAATGTCTTTTAGCAGCACGGTGAGCAGATGTATATAAAGCACTACTCACTGTATCATTTCTGAAGTCATACTCCTCCAACATGGGATAATTTAATGCATTTGGCAAGCAACGCTGCTTTACATTTTCAACCTGTATATAAATCAGTGAAAACTTTAATAAAACAGTTTGATGCAAAGCAAATCTAGTTACTCTATTCTGACTTATGATAGCAACCTAGTCTATTCATGGAAATAGCTGTCATCATATCTTTCCCCAAACAAAATTTAAATTTTCTTGGAAGCTTCTTGTAGTGAAACTAATGGAATGTTTTGACACTACTATTAAAGTATTGGAGAATTTTACAATACAAGCCATGCACTACTAACTGCTATGAGAATTAACACTTATCACTGGCAATTAAAAGCACTCCAAACAATGCCAGAGCTAAATCATAAAGTAAGTGCAGCATTAAAAAGTACATTTATCTAGTTCTAAATTTAATAAATGTATTTATTCATTTTATGTTTTTTTAAATATCCATTTTCTTTTTCTGAAATGTGAATGACCTTAGCTGCCATAGTTACTTAAGACAAATAAGGTATCATTGATACAATTTTGAGGTCTGCCTTGGGAATATAATGTAAAATCTAAATAGCATGGATATATAAAACAACACACATTTTTTTTGTTTTTTGAAACACAAGACACAAATATGATTCAACATGAACAAGGAAATACAGGAAATTTTAAAAATCATAGAACATAGCACAGCTATAATACATATAAATCACAAGAGATTGATTCATTAAACATATAAAAATGCTTAAGTTTATCTAAATGTTATAGTATTCCAATTCGTATTGATACATAAGTTTAAAAATAAAAGTAAAAATTATAAAATGCAGGTAGACAAAGTGTCCTTGCAGTGTCTGAAATAAACACATATATGACATCAGTCCAACAAGAAGGGTACTATTAAGAAGTTGTGTACTTCTGAGCATAAAAGAAAAAGCAAACAGATCTAGAGCAAGAGTGTTAAGAAAAGTCCTACAATGTTTTCCAAAATCTCCACCTATATTACCTGAGAAGGATCAACTTCAAATGAATGTGTTTCTTTCTCTTCTGCAACCGCTGCCACTTCTGCTTCGTTTAGCAATTCATCATGAGTGCCTTCAATTTCACCTGCTGCTTTGCTGATTGTAAATCCATCTCCATTTACATTCTAATAAAAAATAAATAAACAGAAATTTGGGAAAGGTTAGCAATTGGAATGCACATAGCAAGAACACAATAATATTGGTAATGTCAGAAAAAGGAATTCACAACCAAAATTATAATTTTTAGAAAAATCTACAAAAGAAGAAAAGACTTAGAATGTCTGAAGTATGTACCAGCATTATAGTAAAGAAGGAGGTCAATCCAATTTTGCCCCATTAATATTCACAGACATGGAAATACTGAATGTAATTACAGGTAGGGCAACAAAGAATATGAGAATATATAAAGATCATGCACTGGGAACATTAATACTTATGTAGTCGTCACCAAGGCCCATGTAAGGAACAATCCAATTATATTTACCTGGACATTAAACAACAAGGTAAACCAAAGCCACCCCAAACAAGCTCTGGCACCACACACAAAGAAAAATAGAATGTATCACAAACCTCTGAAATAATCCTTGCTCGAGCTATAGTTTCATCCCTGAGCAATGTCTTCAATACCTGCCAAATATGGTACGATGGACCACATGAGATTTTATCACTTAACAGAGGACTCAAGAATATGGCAGAAAAAATAAAAGCATCATTTTTATACCTCTGGAAATGGAGATTCAACAAAGTAGCGATTCTTCTTGAGCACAAGTTTCACCTTGCCATAATTAGCAGTAGAATCATGTATAAATTTAATCATCTCTTTGGGAAGCTTGGTCTTGGATAACTTGTTCAAAACACTTATAACTGTTTCAGTTTCCAGACCAACCGAAACAGCCGCATACAGCGAGTGTGGAGTAAGGTTGTACTCATGCATAGATTCCGGCCTATTATCGATCAAAAACCCACATATCAAAGACGTAAGTACTGTTGTTCTGTCAACTGAATATGACATTCAACTTGAATTTCTCGTTCTTGTACTAAATTTTTTTACCTGCAAACAGGCTCAGCAATGGCGATTAGAAAATCATAAGCTTGCTTGTACAAAGGCGAGAAAGTCTCGAGGAATATGCGGCCATTGCCACAAGCCCAGAGAGGGCGATTGGTGTGATCCTGTTTCAGCTCTAATTTGCTAAAATCCTTGGTTTTCCCTTCTGTTTCAGGCGCAAACATCGATTCATTATCACATAACAATCCAAAAAAACAACGCTCAAGCACTAACCCTACTGATTGGTAACTCTTTCAAACATTAAAACGAAAATGAAACGAAAAAAAGAAATTGTAAATTAACAATACCGTCATCGTCGTATGCATCATCGCCGCCATATACATCGTCATCTTCAAGAATTCCTTTTCGAGGATCATCCTGCTGCAAATAGTATTAGGAACGCGAAATTTAACAGGAGAAAAAATAAAATCAAAGATGAACTAACGAATTTTGAAGAGGCCTTGAACTTTTTGAACGGAGGCCTTCCTCCTTTTTCACCTGTGAATTTCAAATTATAAGAGATTATTATTCCATGTATTTGATCTCAAAGATGGATTATAAAATTTGGACTAATGGTGAAGTACCGTATCCCATGATTCCAATGGATTGTGTTAGGTTATGAAATTATTGTTTAGTTCTTGTTTGTTAAAAGCTTTTCTTTCTCTGTGAAACACTGCAATAATCCAGAACGTGAATGAAAGAGGACCGAATCTGCTTATTCAACTTCCATTGCTTCGCTACCGCTAATAAAAACAGCGATGAAGAAGACGGTGCAGGTTTCGTGCTACCCCAACAGTTTGGGCCGGCCCAAAACTTCATTTAGTTACTTGTCTGAATTCTGAACAGTTATTTGTGCAACCAACCAATTCCAGGTAGTTCCTTCCTGTAACCCACCATTTACTTTTTGCACCCATAACTGATACGAAAGGACATAAGTGTCCTCTGGATATATATAAAAGAGATTCTGATTTTTGGCGGTAGCTAGATTCATTGTCAAAGATGCTGGTCGATCGTTGAAAGTAAAGTTGTGTCGTTGTCTTTATAGGTGAGTTTCTGTCCATTTGTTTTCTTTATTTTTATAAGTTATAAAATTTTATTTTGGTTTGATTTGCATTTAATTTAATGTTGATTTTGGTTGAATTTTAGTTAGATTTGTGTTCGATGTTATTGGAAAGGTAATATGTGACAATTTAGTATAAACGACCGTGGGAGGTGTAAATCAAGTCACAAAATCCTTTTCGGAGTGTAATACAACACTTCTAAACATTCCTTTTTAGAATAAAAAAAATCTTTCGAAAAGTTTTTTATGAAATAAAAAAAAAATGCATTTTCTTGCTTCCTAAACACCCTTTCCAAAAATAAAATTGTCACCTCCCATTAACTTCTGAAAAATTATTTTCAAAATGTATTTTTTGATTTTCAACAAGTAGTTTTCAAAATGTAATAATAAACTTCCGAAATACCTATTCTAAAACACATCCTAATTCCAGTCAACGACAGAATTCGAATTTTAAAAATTTGATGAGTGGAGGAAGCAATTGCCCCAGTTCCACAATATATATTATTAACTCAACTCAAACTTTTTATAAATACAATCAACCTCAATATACTAGATCAACGTTTGTATGGACTTACTTATTATTTATGTTATTACAGTATTTTTCAAGTATTTTATAAAATCATTAAGTGATCTCCAGTTCTGGTATGTGTGAAAAATACATTAAGCTACATCAATTAGAGTTTGAACAAAATTAGTGATCTCATCTTAACTACATCCATTTTTTAAATCACATCAAAAATATTAAGATAAATTTTGAGGCAAGGGAAATAAGAAAATTATTAACGTATTGCATTTTAAATAACTTATATATGACATTTAGAGTTAGAGTAAGAATGTTACAAATTTTGCTAATTTGGGTATTTTTATATATGGAGGGTAATTTTTTTTCAATGTTACGTAAATGGGTATATTTTAAATATTTATCATATTGGACAAAACGTGGTTTGAAGTAGGCTTTCAAATAAATCAACTCGTGCATCAAATTATAGCTTTCAAAAAAACTTTAGATTTTTTTAATTGAAATCTATATAATTGTTTTTTCATCAATACGATTTATATATTTTTTATTTTTTTTTTAAGAAATCGTGCATTGAATTGTGATATGTGTTTGTTTTTTTTTAAAAAAAAAATGGTTTTGTAAATTTTGAAAATGATTTTTACAAAATTTTCAACAAAAATTGAATATTAAGATTTTGTTTTTGATTTTTCTGAATTAACTTAATTGATTCTTATTTATTTAAAAATATTTATTACAAAATACTATGAATTTGGTTACCTATTTTAAAATAAAATATGAATTCTTACTACCAATATAATTAAAAAAAATGAACTTTCTTTCAAAGGGAATATACTTATTACCTATTTTTACCATGTAAATAAATCTTTGAAAGAATTAAATTGTGATTTATTGAATGAGATCATTTATACTACTTAATAAAAATCAACCATATATCGTATTTAAAATTGTAATTTTTTTAATAAAAATCAACCATATCTCATATTTAAAATTATAATTTTTTAATTTGATGTTTAAGAGATAACAACATTCTAACTTGATTGTGGATAGACCAATATCATACACAATTAAAATAAAAAGTGTCAAGCTTTACAATAATTTTATCCTCATATCATTCTATGTTGACTCGATTTACAGTTTATAAAACATTTACAATAGTTACCAGTTTTATTTTCATTTGAAGATTATTAGTTATTTTATACCAGATTAAATTTTATTCCTAATACTTACACACAATATAAACAATTAAGATAATCAACTATTATTTTTATTAAATCGATTCTAAATAACTCAACAAGTATTATTACTATGAAAATGAATGTCATATTAAAAAAATATTTACTACAACAATAGAAAATATTTATTTATTTATATGTTGCAGGTAAGTGATGTTTTTTATTTAAATTATTTATCTACTTCTTATTTTATATTTCCATAATAATATTCAATTATCATCATCATTTTAATGGCTAAACCACATTATTATAATTAAAATAAGTAAAGACCAAATAAGTTAATTAAAAAAAATCAAAACTGAAACGAAACTAAAATTAAAAAAATTAAACAAATCCTACATTAAAATATAATTTATCTAACAATAAATAAAAAAAATATAAACTGTGATTTGGTGAATGCACAAATCGTATTTCAGTATACAATTGAGCTCCAAAATACAAATTGTGCAATATCAATTTTTTAAAATGTGTCCATTTACACAGTATTGAAAAAAAAAATACCGTACTTTAATAAAAAAAATGACATAATTTTCATGGATGTTCGTTCTATTTTTTTTTTATATTTTTGTTAGTACGTATTAAGTTTCGATATACTTGTATCGCATTTTTTATTGCCAAAAAGACTTAATCCATTGAAAAAAAAAAAACTCTCGAAGGAAAACTCGGATCTCAATGGCACTTGAAATACGTGAGAAGAAAATCAAATGACACGACCAACACTAAAAATGACGTGGTTGCAAGAGTTTTGCTTTCCATCACGAGGAAAAGTGTCCTCATAACTCAAAAGACGATATCTCCGACTCACCAAAATTTCTCTCAATAAATATGTCAGCCATCACAACATTCAAAGATATTTGCTCCTGATGTCTTTCCAATTGTGCTTATTTTAAGTTTTAATTATAATTTGGACTAAAAACTCTTTTAAACAGTGTCTTTAAAGTTTTTTCTTATTTATATTTAATATTCTATTAATTTTAACAATTTAAAAAGATTTTAAATTTTACTATTAAAATTGGATACTCATATGAACTATAAGGTATTAGAAATAATATCAAGTATTAGTATTCAACAAAAGAATATTTTACCAATATTTGACCAAAAAAAATAGGAAACTTATACATTTCAAAAGAAATTGAAAGAACACGTGAAAATAACGTTTATGCGTTAACACAATATATGATTATTATTATTATTGATTTTCAATTTATATATCTAACTTTTTTCTAATATCTATTTTAAAAATATAGATTATTAAAAAATAATTATTAAGATTATATAATGAGTGCATGGTAATAAAATTGGTATGTCTTATGCCAAACAACATCTTACAACAACTTAACTGAATCCTAATATCACTACTTTGATAATATATATTTAGATGGATGATTATGTCCTAGTCAAGACTGTATTGGACATTCAATAATGTTTCATATAAATAAAAATCTATTAAAATATTATACATAAGTGAGGTTAATAAAATTTTAAAACTAATAAAATAATAAGTTACAAATTGAATACGAAAAAAAAGATATTACATGCTAAAAAAATTATCTAAAATAAAAACTAGATTCGTAAAAGTTGTGAGGTTAGAACCGCTGAGTGAGCATATCTCTCTTAATATAACAAATGAATAGTTGACAAATATGATATAAATGTCACTTAAGCCATAACTATCAAAAGTGATTTATAACTAGAAAAATTGAGTAATTTTTTGATTTGACGAAAATAAAACGTACTGAAATTTATGATAGTTAAAAATATAAACACTTAACATCAACGTATTTTTGTCCCTAATTTTTTGTTTATCTTACTGAAAGAAATTATGATAATTTTATAATTTACTTCTCCTTGTTTTAGAATGATTTACATTTGTAATTGAGTTTTTTTTATAGTTTTTCTTATTATTTATTGAGTTCTTAGTAAAGATTTTTTAGATACTTTTTCTTAGTCACTTTGATCGTTTTCTATCATTTGAATAATTACATTTTATAACTGAATATTAAAATATTAGTTCTATCATTTGAATAATTACATTTTATAACTGAATATTAAAATATTAGTTCTTTAATTTTACTTCTTGTTTGTACTATTTGATATATATTTCAGATTGATTTTAATAATAATAATAACTAATTAGTGGGTCACTTGCTCGATGTTTCTGTATAATTTTGCTTATCATTAAATAAAAATTTATTGGGCTTATGTCCCTTATGGTCCATTGAGGTTGGATATGCATAGTTTCTATTTACATTTTTTTTACTAAAGACACCCCTCTAACCCAAGTAAGTGCATTTAACAATTTAACTTTTTTTAAAAAATTAATCCATTTAATTATAATAATATTTATATTTTTAGTAAATCAATTTTCCATATTATGATTTTATTTCCATCGTTCATTTACCTTAATCCAAAAAGTATGTTTAATCAATATAATTTATTTATGAATACAAAAATAAAAATTATGAATATGGAAGCAATTATAAAAAAATACTAATATATTTTTATTAGGTAATTAATTCTATTATAAAATTTTAAAAAATATTTAATATTTAAAAAGAATATTTTATAATAGTAAGAAACTAAAATTCAATTTAAATAAAATCTTCAAACATTTATTTAGTTCTGGTTTTACATTTAATTTTAATAATGTTTGATTCTGATAATTTTTTAATGAAAATCCAAATGACAACTCTGGGTAATATTAGTTTGTTTAATGCTTATGTCCTATTCAGCAAACACCTTGTTTGGAAACGACAGGGATGAGCACAATGCACAGCCCTCATTGCAGATCAAGGGATCACTTGCAAGGTCATCCCTCATAAAGGGTTACCACTACTGATAAAGGCATCACCATAACTTTCAAGTACATTTTTCTTTATAGATTTTGACATGAAACAATCTTAACTTTTTTATATATATTTTTGAAACTAGCACAGTAAGTTGTGCATAAGGGAAAAAAAAATACAACAGTAATCTAGCAGTAATATAGTTTTTTTTTTGTCAAATTAGATTTTAATTGGTCCGAACCTTAATTAAGTTTAATATAGACTAAGTTTAATATGAACTTGTTCTTTATTATATCATGTCGGCTTAATTCCAATCCATCTTAATTTGAGTTCAACTTGGTCTAACAAAATCTTATCTAAGTTGGATATGATCTATTTCATCCTAACTTACACTAGGTCCAAATAAGGTAACATAAGTTTTAATATAACTTAAATTGATTTAGATTTGACCCAATTCAGTTTTAGCTTGATTTAGATGTGACTTAATAATATTTCAGCTACACTTGACCAACCTAATGTGATTTAACCATCATAAATTTGACATGGGTTCAACTCAACTTTGCATGACTTAGGCTTAATCCATTTTTTTATAACCTACACTCAAGTCAATTTAGGTCAAAGCGAATCCCGACTTACTTAAGTTAATGTGGATCCAACTCAACCTAATTAAGTCTGATTGATCTTAGACCAATTTAATAATACGATTCAATTCAACCTTATACAAAATTATATTCATTAAACTTGACATAGACCTAAGCTGATTTGACCCAACTAGGATCTTACTCTATTAAATAAGACTTGGGTCTAATATTATTAATAGTCTAATATAAATTTAAATGAATAATATAATATAATATAATGTATAGTATATATTAATCAATCATTAAGAATTGTAAATTTTGTAAGTCAAAATTTACATAATTTTTGTGGTCATGTTTTAGAAGAAATAAATAGTTTTTTAAATTTGAGAAAATATGATTTTAATATCTCAGAAATACCGTTTAGAAATTAAAAACGATTTAAAAAATTCGTTTGTTCTTAGAAAGACATCACCTAGAAACCCTAAGACTAATAACATAATTGGATTGGCGTTTAAATACAATATTCTAACTTATTAACGTAAAAAAAATCTCCAACACAAAAGTAAGTATATTGATAGTTCATCGAGGCACGAATATAGCCATGCTCAAGGAATACAAATATTTACTAAGTCTGTTATAACTTGGTCGAAAAATCATTTTAATATCTCAGATTTAATGTCTAATGAGTAAAATATAATTTTTAAATTTGAGAAATTTTTATTATTTAACGAAAATGAGATGCCAAAATTGGATTATCTTTTACTTTCTTGTTCGATTATCTGGTCATCTTTCAAATTAAATTTGTTCCCTTCACTCTCACCAAACTCAATTATATATAATTTAAATTGAATTAGGAAATTTTAATTTAATTTTATCAAGTTAAATGGATTTGAAATTTGAAATTTAATGTATTTTATTAGACGTGAATGGAATCTATATGGAATCTCATCCATGTTCACTCAACCGTAATACGTGGTAAAAATAACGTTTAGTGAACACTAAACAAGATACCAATGTATTTTACGAGTATCCTATATTATTGAAAAGCAATAATTCCTATGGTGTTCTTACATAACTTGTATCACACCTCAGAATATGATGTTCCCATATAAAAATTATGGATGATATTATTTTATTCCTTAGACCAAATGTCTTCTAGATATTTTATCTAGTTCATATGTTCATTGTTTTGGTAGCGATTTAACGTGTTTTTTAGTTTTTGAATTTTTGAGCGTTTTTTATTTTAATTTAACTAAATGAGCATTAAAATATTTTATATCAAAGAAGAAGACTAGTGAATTAGTACAAATAAAAAAATGCATAAAATGATATAAGTGCATAAAGTATTTATACTTAATTTTATGACTTTTTTTAGTTAAATAATCTTATTTCTTATGGAACCTTCGTTTTTCCTTTTAGACGGAGAAAGAAAAAAATAATTTGATTTTGATTTTGTGTTGTACCTAACACATCATACCTTTATAGATCAAATTGATTTCTTCTTATCAGGTTAATATATTTTTTTTTGACAGTTTAATATATTCAAATATATTCACTAATTAGATTACTTATATTATTCTCATTTAAATGTCAATAATTAATATAATATATAATTCACATTAATCAATTATTAAAACTGCAAAATTCTACAATCCTGGATCTAGGTCAAAATTGGTTAAATTACATATTAATCAATTATTAAAATTGTAAAATTCTACAATCCTAAGCCTATAAATTACATTTTGACCAACGTATGATGATTTATCTTAACAACTTTTCTTTTGTTATCATATACGAGTGCGTGATAAATTTGTATTAAAATTTATAAAAATTATTATTAAAATAAATTTAAAGAATCCATCCACAGTGTAAAAGTTTTTAAATATAATTTTTTATTGCAGGTATAGTCTAATCCGCTGGATAAAAAATAATGTATCTCGTCATAACAGGACTACTACTAACTCAATAATTTTGCTCAAAGTATACAAATATTTTCTTACTAACAGTGCCAAATCATTAAACTCAATATAAATGTTGAATATGGGAGATTTGAAAAAAAAGAGTAGGATGAAAGATGTTGATATAAGAAAAAAAAAATTGATAGACACAAATATAAATAAATTCGAATTATTTTATGTTGTTTAATGATATTAATTTAAAAATATTTTTTTAATTAATTGCGATATTTTAATTATTTTATTAAGTTCTAATAAAAGGGTCCTTTAAGAAGAATATTATTTTTAAATCGAGTTAGCTTTAAATGTAATCGATAAAATTAAATTATGTGAATTAACTTCTTTAATTAGCATAAACGTTATTTTAGTTTCGTGTATAGTTAGAGTCAGACAGATCTCGTACCAACACGGAAAATAAAATGATTGGACAATTTTTTGTATTATTTTTAATTATAAACTAAATTTAAAACATACAAATAAAACGTTAACCAATTATATCAACGCGATGCCTGTCTTGAATAATTCGAATAATATTATCCTTTTAAAAATGCAATCCTTTATCTGGCTATAGTGTATCCAATAATTATACGCGTTGTTTCAGATATTCAGTTAGCTAAGTTTATAAATATTGTTTGTTTAAAAGGGAACTTAATATTAGTCACTTCCGAAGTATATTTAATTACTACATAATCTCTTAAAGTATTCAATCATTATGCGTAGATGGATTAATAATCCCTGTGAAGATTAAAGAAATGATATTAATTAACCTTGCATTATCAGGAATAGAAACATATAATATCGGGTGGATGATCCTCATTTTCCATGATGGAACCACATATTCTTTATTTATTTCATCTTTATCGATAAAGAAGCAGGGGTCATAAAATGAAAGAAAATAAAGTTTACGCGTCTGATCAAGTGAAAGAAGAGGAAATGAACGGTTGAGATGCGAGGAAGAATGACGAAAGCAAACGAAGGGGTGAGTGGGGGGAATTTTCAATTTTTCCGTGCAATTCTTTTCTCGTACACGTAAACCTGCTCTGCACTCGCGCACACACACCAACACATCATCGTGTCAAATACCAACGAAAGCAATTACTCGCGCAGTTTCTTCTTCTTCTTCTTCTTCGTTCTCGTCTTCTGTTGCTGAATTTCGATTTCTTAATTCTCAATCTCAAGGTTCCATTCTCCATCGCCACTCCTATCTTTCTGCTGATTTCGGACTAATTACTTGCTCGTATCCCCTCCTTTTCCTTGCTTTTCAGTTCAGCTATTGATACTGTGTCGTTTTAATTTTAATTTGCTGTATCTAATTTATCGTGTTTTCCCCTTCGTTTATATGCTGTTGATGCTTGAGGACTGCTTCAAAATGAATTCGTTGAACTTTCGTCTGAGATTTATCTGTTTGTCTGTTACGCTTTTCTATCAATCTCTGTTTTCGAGTTTCAAATAAATCGCGGCCTGTTCTGATCGTTTTGCTTAGTACTTACTTTGTATTTAAAATTTGGTAATAGTTCTTGATGAATTGGATTGCGTTTCGGAGAGTTAGGTATTATTACTCTCTTTCCGTGAGGTAGAGTGATTTCCACGCACGATCGTGAATTTGCGATTACTGAATTGGTTACCGACTCTCGTGATTGAGTGCGTGCGTGGATTAGTGTGAAATCGCGTTCTTATGATAATTAACTATGTGAAGGGATTGTGCATGCATATGGTGATGAAGGTGAATTATCCACCCAGTGTGTGTGGTTTAAATTTACAATCATGGTCTTTATATTAATTAATTAATTATCTGAAGAGGTTTTGCATGTATATGCTGATGAAGGTGCAATGATGCACTCAGTAGCTATAATTGCTTTTGGATGCTGGAGATAGGGCGTGATGGGCGGTTGCTGTTGCTGTTGTTCTTCTAAGGAGACTGTGTTGAGCGCTCCACCTGCCTACTATTATGTCAGTATACTTTCCATAATTGAATTCTGTGCTTTTACTTTATTTTATTTTTAGCTTTTGCCTAACTTTGCTTTTCTGAGAAGGGTTTGATTTATTGTTGCGGGACATGCATCGATTTCACTGTTTTGCGATTAGAAAAGTTTCCAATTATTAATATTCAGTGCTTTCTTTCTCTTCAACAAAACCGAAAAGGAGGGAAAGACATAGCTTGTGCGATAGACAGATTTGGCACGGAAGATGCTTGTAAGTTGGTTTGCCACCTACTGAGGGAAGGTTTAAGAGTGTTCTTAATGAAGTCTGTTCGTGTGAGAAAGGAAACTGATAATAAGTGAAGTTGATCAACATACAGTCTTGCATTTATTAGAAAGAAACATATAATTGATCCTCCAGTGATAGCTGAATGCCATCAGTTTCGTCTTTTGAGGAACTAACTAATATGATGTCACTTTGAGGACCAATTTAGTGTCATAATAACACTGATAGACTAGTATGATGTGATCACAAAGGAAGGATTAACCATTCAACCTATTAACGCAACACCTAACTCTTAGAGGACCAAAATGAATATTTGGTCTTGATAAAAAATCAGATCATATAAGGTGGGGCTTTTTAATGTTTTGTTCAATGAGATTTTGAAGTCAGTTTTCAAGTAACGGAGTTTATGATTGCTTTCCGTTGTTTATTATCTATGGTTGTGATATCAAAATGTTATAACATTGCTTCATTTGCTGCATTCTCTTCTCAGCAGTATCCAAGAGCATCAGAGGAGCATGTTCCTCTATCATCTCACCAGGGTGCCGCTTCTGCTTTCTCTGGGCGACTCTTGGTTGATACTAATCTAGATACTTCATCTCCTGATACTTATAGACCTCCTCCTGCTCCTATCCCTTTCAATGTTACTTTTGGGACCACTCAAACTCCACCTACAGCTCAAGAAATTCAGAGTGACAAGAATAATGCATCATTGTATTCTACAAATTCTAGTGCAATTCAAGAACCAGTATCTGGAGACAATCATGGGACCCCACTTAAGATGGAAGAGCTGAAGGAATCAGAATGCAAAGTTCAGACCGATCTAGAGCTAGATTCTGCTAAGGGTTCTGAAATTGAACTTGCAAAGTCAGGAAAACTTGTAGTTTTAGTAGAAGAGGAGGATACATGCCCAATTTGTTTAGAAGGTGATGTTTTCTTAGCGCCTCTTTTAAATTTTTTTCTAGCTGATGGTATTAATTAGGCCATTTATTATGTGACAGTTATCCTGTTTTGGGTTAATGTTGAATACTGATGATGGATGTATATATCCTTTTATCCTAGCAGAATATGATGCAGAGAATCCAAAACTCGCAACACAGTGTGACCATCATTTTCACCTTGCATGCATTCTGGAATGGATGGAAAGAAGTGAAACTTGTCCTGTGTGCGATCAGGTTTCTCCCAATAATTCCCAACTTCTCATCTATCTTTAGATCTTTTTGAATATGCCCTTATGAATATGATTCTTTGAACAATTCCATCTTTTTCTAATGCAGGATTTGGTTTTCAACCCTCCCATTGAATAATACATGTCAACTTAGGAGTTCAAATATAGTGTGTAGTGTTTGAGGAGCGAGATTACAAAGTCATGACTTAAATACGGTCGCAACCCGAGTTGGTGGCTGCATTTGAATTGTTTCGTTTTCTGGGCTTATTCCATTTTTTACTCACTGTCTACTGCGTTGCAGCATAGGAAATTAAAGGAAATATTAGTTTTTATCAATTAGGATGTTTCAAAGTGATATCTGGATATTACATTCGAAATCAGCGGCCAATATGATTTCTCTTGCTGTGGATTGTAAGACTTTTGTTACATTGTCAAAGAATGGTAGGATGTTCTCTCTCTTTCATCTTTTATAAGGTCGGAACAGGAGTAATTCTTGTTTGAGGTATTACTTTACGTTGTATATTACTTTTACGTTCTTGCTAATTTTACTTCACATTGGGCACTTAATAAATTAATATTTTTTGTTTAGGTTTCATACATTGCTTGAGTCATTTTACTCTCCATGTCTACGTTAAGTTATTCCATGTATTAGTGTTGAATAATTCTGTTACCCGCATTAACACGACACGTGATCATATGAAGCAAAATATATTTGTTTTTATGATAAAAATATTGAGGGATAATTTTTTTAAGTATTTAAATAAAAATAATTATAAGGCTTAAATGAGCTTTAAGTGTTTAATGAATTTTTTAATTGAGTATCTAATAAAAATTTTCACACTTTGATTACCTTTCTATTGTTATTCATTTTTATAAATATGTATGTGCGAATGACCTTCAAATGAGAATAACTTATATAATGATAAATCATATTAAATAAACATAAATCTAAAAATAATAAAAGATTGAAATCAAAACTCTAACAAACGAAAACAACTCTGAGATTAGAAATGATAATAAATAATTCTAAAGTGTTAGATAAAGATTAAAAGTAATAAAGGGTCGAGATCAAAACTCAATTAAAATTAAATTAAATGCATTTCTTCTTTCTATTTTACATTCTCTATTACAAGTGCACATATTTTCATACTTATTTTTTATTTCATATAAAAAAATATAATTATTTCTTTATCCATTTTACCTATTTTCGTATTCGGAGATCACAACCTTATACATTATAATTTTGTTACTTTTTTTTTTCTTAAAACTAGTGATTTTATGACAATGTTGTTAATAATAGAATTAATTGTCAGTTTGTCCAACAAATCAATATTCACCCATCGAATCAACCTTCGTCAAGCGAATCAATATTCATACAAGGAAAGTGTTCCAAGAGCAATAATGAATTTACACTAAAAAAAAACTTAATTACCCTTAAAGAATTTCCCACAAAAAAATTATGGTTAAAAACTTAATTTATGTGAAATACTTCCCATCAAATATTTTTATGGGTGATTATAAAATTTTCAGAATTATAATTTATAAAAAAAACTCAAATAGTTAAGATTATTTGGCGCTTCTTGTGAAAATAAATATTTGTGAGAAAGAGTAATCGATAGTAATAATATAATATTTATTACAGATTTTTTTTGGAAAAAAATTGTGAAAATTGATGGACAAAAATCATGATAAGTTTCTTTAAGAAAAATCACGAAAAAATTCCTACGGAGAGAAGGTGGGAAATTTTCCCACAGAAAAAATATTGTAAGAAACTTTTTATATGATCATACCCACGAAATTTTTGTCATGGAAACTTTTTTGGGTAAAACAATATTTCCCATGAATCTCGAGCTTTGTCCACGAATTTTGGTCACAGGAAATAATGATTCTTTTTAGTGTTAATAATTTGCTTGGTGAATTACATTTTGTTTTGGGAGAAAATTCTGCGTATCTAGACAAATTAGCAAGTTAAGAACAAGTTAAAATTGAAATGACTCTAATTTAAATTCATTACCGCAGTTTGAATTGAATTCATGATGTAATTTGATTAATATGATAGATTAATTGTAATTAATTCTTTAAAATTTAGATATATGTTAATCACAAAATTCACTATAAACAAATATTATAACTCAAAAATTCTCTTTTACACAAAATTTTCACTCAATTTACTCTTTGATATTGTAATACTTGACTAACGAGAATTTTAAGTTAGTTTTAATTATCGTCATATATATAACAAAATAACTATAGTAACTAAATATTATAACTTTAGTAATAATTTTTAGTATTACTACTTTTAATAATAATAATATTATAATTTTAACAAAATGTTATTATTAAAAATAGTATTATAATTTTTAGTTGATTTTACATAATGATGAAAATGTTCACTGTTATAATTTATTAGTAATTTTGTTATTGTTAAATAATAATGACATTTTTATTTAAAAAATAATAATTTAAACTATTTTATATAAATATTCATATTTTAAGCAAATACATATTTATGAAGAAAGTAAAATTTGCTCAAATATTATTTCATTCAATATCAAACTTCCATATGTCAAAAAATCTTAAAAAATCATGAAATAAAATCATATTTAATATTTTACTTTAGTGTTATATAACACGTCCCATCAATAAATTATAATTATATTATAAATTACTTGAGTTGATATTAAAATTTTATTATCAAAATTTAATATTTAACTCTGTATATAATGAATATGATTCAATCTATTAAAATTTATTATTAAATTTTAACATTTAATTAAAAAATAGTAAGTTTATTTCAATTCATCACAACAAAGATATAAATGAATTAATAAAAAATTATCGTTAAATTTAAATATTTAATTCAAGATAATGAATCTGGTTGAATCTTTAGAGTAAGAATCTCACTTAACATATCAAAATTTATTATTAAATTTTAATATTTAACTCAAAAGATAATAAATCTGATTGAATTCATCATATAAGAAATTTGACTTAATCTATCAAAATTTATTATTAAATTTTAATATTTAACTCAAAAGATAATGAACCTGATTGAATTCATCACATAAGAAATCTCACTAAACCTGTTAAAATTTATCAAAATTTAATTCTAACTATCAAAATTTGACTCTAACTATCAAAATTTATCATTAAATTTTAATATTTAACTCAGAAGATAACGAACTTGATTGTATTCATCATAGAATAAATCTCACTCAACCTATCAAAATTTATCATTAAATTCTAATATTTAGCTTAGAAGAAATAAACCTGATTCAATTCATCACAGAAAAAATCTGACTCAATCTATCATTAAATTTAATATTTAGCTCAAAAAAGAATAAAACTGGTTGAATTTATCACAAAAAATCTGACTCAACCTATAAAAATTTATCATTAAAATTAATATTCAACTCAATAAATAATAAATCTGACTTCATCACATGATATGTCAGACTAAACCTATCAACTATTGCGTCTAGCACAACCTATCAAAATTTATTATTAAAATTAATATTAAACTTAATAAATAATAAATCTCACTCCATCACATGATATGTCAGACTAAACCTATCAACTATTGAGTCTTACACAACCTATCAAATTTATTATTAAAATTAATATTCAACTTAATAAATAATAAATCTGACTCCATCACATGATATGTTAGACTAAACCTGTTAATTATTGAGTCTCAGACAACCTATCAAAATTTATTATTAAAATTAATATTAAACTTAATAAATAATAAATCTGACTCCATCATACATCATATGATATGTCAGACTAAACCTATCAACTATTGAGTCTTACACAATCTATCAAATTTATTATTAAAATTAATATTCAGCTTAATAAATAATAAATCTGACTTCATCACATGATATGTCAAACTAAACCTATCAACTATTGAGTCTGACACAACATATCAAATTTATTATTAAAACTAATATTCAGCTCAATAAATAATAAATCTGACTCCATCACATGATATTTCAGACTAAACCTATCAATTATTGAGTCTTACACAACCTATCAAAATTTATTATTAAAATTAATATTAAACTTAATAAATAATAAATCTGACTCAATCATACATCATATGATATATCAGACTAAACCTATCAACTATTGAGTCTTACACAATCTATCAAATTTTAACATTTAAATTAAAAAATAATGAAACTCATTCAATTTATCATATAAAGAATCTGACTAAACTTATCAAAATTTATTATTAAATTTTAATATTTAATTCATAAGATATTGAATATGATTGAATTCATCACAAAAAGAAATCTCACTCAACCTATCAAAATTTATTATTAAATTTTAATATTTAACTCATAACATAATGAATATGATTGAATTCATCACAAAAGAAATCTCACCCAACCTATCAAAATTTACCAAAATGTGACTCAACCTATCAAAATTTATATTAAATTTTACCAAAATGTGACTCAACCTATCAAAATTTATATTAAATTTTAATATTTAATTTAGAAGATAATGAATTTGATTAATTCACCAGATAAGAAATCTCACTCAACCTATCAAAATTTACCAAAACCT
>Ga0099824_1000774_pt1 | contig 41447 bp, 29 predicted proteins | sample SiratrowhiteBW_FD_76837 | JGI IMG/M metagenome (GOLD analysis project Ga0099824, IMG submission 76837) | Root nodule microbial communities of legume samples collected from California, USA - Siratro white BW | ecosystem: Host-associated > Plants > Roots > Nodule | place: USA: California... | reverse complement strand
ATAAGCACAAATAAAGTAGTTTTTATACTAGTTCACCCTAATCTCTTGGGCTACGTCCAGTTCTCCCTTAAACAAATTGTTTAAGAGGTTCTACTATTTAGAAAATAGTTACAACGAGTAAACAAACCTCTCCAGGTTATAACGAGTACACAAACCTCTCCAGGTTATCACGAGTACACAAACCTCTCCAAGTTATTACGAGTACACAAACCTCTCCAGGTTATCACGAGTACACAAACCTCTTCAGGTTATACCAGTCCCAATCTCCTCCTGAGATCAAGACCACTCAAGAATTAAAGAAACACTCTCAACAGAGAGAACAATGAAAGCTCACAAGGGTTTATATGGTGAAGAACTACACAATGGTTTCACACAACCCAAAACTCTAGATGCTCTCAATAGCAGATTGACAATAAACACTCAGTAGTAGATACTCTATATTTCTTCAATGTATTGTATGATGTATTTCTCTTTTTGCTTCTTGTTGTGTATTCTTCAACTTGAACTTGCTCCTCTATATGTAGCTTTCAAAAAACTAGTCGTTGGGATGCTTGAACAAAACAATCTTGACTTTCTGATGTATGGAGCTAAAACTAATTTTGTATAAAAAAATAATTTAAAATAACATAGAGAAATTATATTTGAGATACTCATCAATAATTTGAATAATTTTCATTATGAACAGATCTGAGCATTAAAGTACAATATGATATAAAATCAAGTAATCACATTTAAATATTTCATAATAATTTGAATAATTTTTATTATGAACAAATCTGAACATTAAAGCACAATATGGTATCAAATCAATTTAAATCAAATCAATAATACATAAAAGTAAATAGTAAGAAAACTTTTCTCTTTATGGACCATGTGTCTCCTGCTTTAATAATAATAATAATGTTAAATGCGCAATGTGTATAAGTCATCAAATATAAATGTATACTTGAGTTTTGTTATCATCAAAACTTTTATCAAATGATTTGATCCTCTGAAGGAACTTTGGATCGTCTAATGTTCAACAGTTACCTATACCCGATTTACATACAAATATTTTTCCATACATAATCCATAGATAATTCCAATTTACATATTAATTTCTTCCTTTACGTACGAATTTTGATTGTAGATAAAACCAAATTTTATTGTAGTGACACCTCCCATTCAATGATAGAAATGTACTATCATATGGACTCGTAAACTAGACAAATCCAACTTGTAACACTTTAGACAATACAACGCATGATTTGGTTCTTAAATGATTATGTTCTTCCTACTCTATATAGGTGAATTGGTGTATCACAGTCTTTTCTTATGTTATCTAGAATTGATTTCAATTGTTTCTTATATATTTTTAAAATCATTTTTTCTCAAAACTAATTGTACTATAGTCTATGCCGATCACTTCAACCAATGCATAATTGCATGATTCACACGAGTTGACCAACCAAATGGTTATCGGTCTATCGAGCTGGCCGAATGGTATACGATAAGAGTTTTCAGTATTTAATAAATTATTCTTGTGATCATCAGGCACGTGACATCAGTAAGGCAGCTACGTGGCATCCATGTGGACACAGTTAGCAGGGATGTCTCACTGGTAAGTTGGGCCTCCAGTTCAGTAATTAGAGGGCCCATTGGTCTCTAGCCCAGTCAAATTCTATAAAAGAGAAGGTATTCCCAACAGGTAAGGTATTGTTATTCTACCCTACTAAACGCTAAATTACTCAGAAATTTTCTGACTTGAGCGTCGGAGTACATGTAGGACCCCCTTCCGGGATTGTGAGTACATGAACCAGTTCAAATCAATTGATTGACATTCTGATTAATCTGGATGACCGAGAAGAAAGTGGGTGCCAGGATTCTTAAAGAACGACCAGGACATTATTGTTGTTGGAGCTAACCAATCTCTTGCAAGAACATTTTGGCACTGAGATGAGCCTGACGAAGCAATGTTGACAACGAAGAATCAAGGCAACCAACAGAACCATCAAGGAGGAGACCCAACAGCCACATTGGCTGAAATGAGGAGAGAACTAGAGATAAAGAGGAAGATGCACGAGGAGGATCGCGAGCGCCATGACGCATTAAATAGGCTTCAGAAGGAGAATGAGAGGCTCAAGCAGAGAGTCTTTAGGGCGGAACGAGAACAGGTTCATGGGGAAATCTGTTTAAGGAGGAAGGTTCTTGGCATGAGGGCCGGAGAGATGGTATTTGACATGAAGGCTGAAGGGAAAGTACACGGCACAAGGCCTAAAGAGAAGGTCGGGAAAGGCATCACATAGCACGATTGCCAACTCATGCAAGAGGTATCCTTTTACAGATGATATAATGGCGACCGAGTTACCCCTCAACTGATATTGGATCGGTACGATGGGTCGACAAATTCAAAGGAACACATTGATGCATATGTCGCCCAACTAACCTTGTACACAACAAATGGCAACATATACTGTAATGTTTTCCCTGGTTCCTTAAAAGGAGTTGCACTCAACTAGTTTACCCGACTACCGCCTTAGTCAATTGATTCCATTGAGACTTTAGTGGCCAAGTTTGGGGCGCAGTTTGCAACTAGCAAACCCCACCATATGACATTTGTTGCACTGGTAAACATTAGACAGAAAAAGGGGGAATGCTTGCGAATATTCATGGACAGGTTTGGTAAGGTCGCCTTGAGCATTCGCAAACTCAATCCAGAAGTGGCCATGTACCATATGATCACCGCTCTTCGGCCAGGGCCCTTTGCGGATAGTTTGTTCATGCAGCAAGCTGTTGATATGGACGAGCTTCGCCAGAGAGCTGCTAAGTTCATGTAGGTAGAAGAACTAAGGGAGTTCAAGAATCATTCCACAACCGAGGAGAACCAGGGAAAAAGAAATGACCGACTGAGATCGTAACAGACCAAGGCCTAGAGAAGAACCCCGAGCTCCAAGGTTTAAAAGGTACACGCCACTCAATAAGGGTCGGGCACGCATTTTGGAGGAAGCCCTTAGTGTCGAACTCATCCCGGCACCTCGCAAGTTTGCTTCACCTCCTCGGGCAAATCAAAGTAAGCATTGCTGATATCACCTCAACCATGACCATAGCACTGAGGAATGTGTGGCCTTAAAGGATAAGATAGAGGAGCTTATACAGGCAGGGCACTTGCAACGCTATGTAGTAAGGAATGATCGAAGACCATTCGGTCATTTCGAGAAGGAGGACAGAGGACGAGAACCCTTGAGCGCAGTCCTAGGGGAATGAGTCCAAGAGGAAGAAATGATAACCGAGCAAGGCGTGAACAATCTAGGAAGAGAAGCCCAAGGCGTCGTGAGGATGCCAAAAGGACGGTGATTAACACTATCTCAGGCAAATTTAAAGGCGGTGGCCCATCGCGTTCGGCCAGGAAAAGGCACTTGAGAGCAATCAAGAGTGTCAACATAATCGGTTGATGCACAAGGAGAAGCATGCCAGATATTATATTCACTGACCAAAACTTCAAGAACATCGATACATGGTAGGACAACCCAATGGTTATAGCCGTCGAGGTAGCAAATTGAGAAATAAGAAAGACAATGGTGGAGTGAGGGAGTTTAGTGGACGTACCCTTCTGGAAAACTTTTAGGAAGATGGGATTGGACAAAGAAGCTATAATTCCCCTGGACGAGCAGATAGTGGGTGTCTCTGTAGAGCGGATAAATACCAGAGGTTATGTGGATTTGCACACCAAGTTTGGTAGAGCCGACCGAGGCCATAAAACCATTATAGTCAGGTACTTAATAGTAGATGTTAATATGTCGTATAATGCACTTTTAGGAAGACCATCTTTGAACAAGTTGGGAGCTATTGTTTCAACACCACATCTTACCACGAAGTTCCTTACAGACTGTTAGGAGTGACAATTGTCTATGCTGACCAAAGAACAGCCCTAGAATGCATTGTGGCTAGCTTGCAGCTGGCTGACGCCGACGGTAACGTCGGTTAAGAGAGATGTAAACCAGAGGATGGTTGCAATGACGAATCTTGATCCAAGAATTGATGATGAAGTCCAGATGGAACCAAAAGATGATGTGAAGGAATGGCAACTAGGCGCTGACGGTCAAAATACACAATTGGGCAGAGGTTTGTCAAAGGAGGAGAGCGAGAAGCTTAGGAAGAAACTAATAGACAATAGAGACCTATTTGCCTGGACGACCGAAGATATGTAAGGCATTGATCCTCGAGTCATGTGTCACAGGCTTGCGGTATGCAGAGAAGCGAAGCCTGTTGCCGAGAAAAAGAGAATATTAGGGGAAGAAAAGAGACAGGCAACCATGGAGGAGGTACAAATGTTGCTCACCGCAGGCTTTATAAGGGAAATCTAGTACACAACATGGTTGGCTAATATAGTCTTGGTAAAGAAGAGTAATGGGAAGTGGAGGATATGCATCGATTATACAGACTTGAACAAAGCCTGCCCCAAGGATGCCTATCCTCTTCCCAGCATTGACCAGCTGGTGGACATCGGATACTCAGCTTTTTGGATGCCTTCTCAAGATACAACTAGATACCGATGTATGACCGAGATGTTGAGAAGATGACCTTCATCATGGAATCCTCCAACTATTGTTATTAGATAATGCCTTTTGGTTTGAAAAATGTAGGGGCTACTTATCAAAGGCTGATGGACAGAATCTTCGAAAATCAAAATGGGAGGAATATGGAGGTGTATGTGGATGACATGGTAGTCAAATCTGAGATGTTTGACCAAAATTTATAGGACTTGACTGAAATATTCTGACAATTGCGTCTTTACAACATGAGGCTAAATCCATCTAAATGTGTTTTTAGAGTTGAAGGTGGGAAGTTCCTGGGCTTTATGCTTACACACAAAGGAATCGAGGCTAATCCTGACAAGTGTGTGGCTATATCATGTATGAGGAGTCCAAACAACTTGAAGGAAGTTCAAAGGTTGGTAGGCAGGTTGACATCCTTGTCTTGTTTTTTGCCAAGGATGACCAAGAAGATTCGCCCCATTCTTAGAGTACTCAAGAAGGCCGACAGGTTCAAATGGGATGACAGGTACGAAAAGGCATTCAATGACATTAAGACGGTTGCGTCCTCTACACCAATACTTGAAAAACCCAAGACAAAAAGCAAGTTGCTCCTTTACTAATCTGTTTCAAAAGATGCAATCAGTTCGACACTCATACAGAAAGAGGAGTATAAACCTGTTTACTTCATTGGCCGAACACTTTATGATGCTGAAACAAGTTATTAGGTAATTGAGAAAACGGCCTTGGCACTAGTGTATACTACTAGACGACTCAGACCTTACTTTCAAGGTCATCCTATAACTGTGAAGACGGACTACCCGATGGGAAAGGTTTTCTTAAGACCTAACCTGGTCGGACGTATGATATCTTCGTCGGTTGAGCTATCGGAATTCGATTTAACTTTTGAGCCAAGGGGACCGATAAGTGTCTAATGTTTAGTTGATTTCATATCGGAGTTGCAGGGGCCAACCAAGAATGTGCCGGGGAAAGAGCAAGAATCATGGACATTATATGTGGACGGCACCTCAAACAAAAAGGGATATGGAGCTGGAGTGGTACTGGAAAATTTGAATGGGGTACGACTTGAGCAGTCTTTACGCTTTGCCTTCAAGGCCTCGAATAATCAAGCAGAATATGGGGCTCTTATTACCGATTTCTCCTTGGCTGGATATGGGGGTAAAACGTCTAGTTTGTTTACGCGATTCTCAGTTAATGGTCAACCAAGTCAGTGGCAGTTTCCAAGTGAAAGATTCTTTATTGACCGCTTATTATCAAAAGGTTTTGACAATGTTAACACATTTTGAATCCGTCAAGATAGAGCATATCCTTAGAAACAACAACTCTAGGGCCGACGTCCTTTCGAAGCTTGCGCTTGGGAAAGGGAAAGGCAGGTATGACACAATCATCAAGATTACGTTGAGTTAACCGTCTGTGTCCATGGTTGAATGCATGAATGCAAAATCTATTGGCGTCGAGCCGAATGTGGAACCAGTAAAAGCCGACTAAAAAGAGCCTATTTTGGAAGTAATCAGAAGCATTGGCAAAGGAGGACATGTGCAAGATAAAGCACTTGTAAAAAGTGCTTCCTGGTATGTCTAATTGTACAAAAGAGGATTCTCAATCCCTCTTTTAAAGTGTCTCAGCAGCGAGCAGGCTGACTACGTCATGAATGAGTTGCACAATGGTGTATGTGGAATGCATTATGGACAGAGGACTCTGGCTACTAGAGTGATAAGGGCAGGTTACTATTGGTTGACATTACGACAGGATTATTCGAAATATGTGAAGAAGTGCAAAGGATGTCAGGAGAATAATCCACTTATTCATCAACCTTTCACTGAGTTGCACATTATCCGGTCGCCATGGTCGTTCGCAAAGTGGAGAATGGACATAGTTGGGCCCTTCCCTCGAGCATCCGGACAGAGGGGATTCTTAATTGTCATAATAGACTACTTCACCTAATGGATTGAAGCTGAGCCCTTAACCAAAATTACAGCCGCCAATGTACAGGGTAATATGTGGAAAGTCATTTGTAGGTTCGGGATACCTCATATGATTATAATTGACAATGGCTACTAGTTTATTGACCGAAAGTAAGAAGCCTTCTTGTAAGAACTGGGGATCAAACATGTTATCAGCTCGGTCGAGCACCCACAAACAAATGGGCAAGCAGAGGCCACCAATAAAGTCATACTCGGCCAGCTCAAGAGAAGACTAGGAGTAGCAAAGGAAAAATCGGCGGAGGAGTTGCTTGAAGTACTGTGGGCTTATTGGTGTACCCCACAATCCTCAACAGGTGAAACCCCATACAATATCACGTATGGGATGGATGCCATGTTGTCGGTCGAGGTAGGGGAAGCAACTTTGTACAGCCAATTGGATGACCTGAAGATCAATGAAGAGTGTATGAAGACTGAGTTCGACCTATTAGAGTAATTACGAGAGAAGGCCAGAATAAAGGAAGAAGCTTGCAAGCAACAGATCGCCGATCCAACAACAAGGTGAAACAGGGCACTTTTTAAAAGGGGGATCTCGTGTGGTACATAGCACCCAGCAGACAACAAGTTTGCCCCTAATTGAGAGGGACTTTTTAGAGTATTGGAAATGATGAAGAATGAAGCTTTTTGGTTGGAACAACTAAATGAAGATCCTATACCTAGGACATGGAATGCAAATCATTTGAAGTTTTATTAAAGTTAATTTGTAAACGGTGCATTCTTTCCTACCTATGGCATTTTTCCATAAGGAGGGTTTTGGTCGAGGAGGTTTTAATGAGGCACACTTTCAATGCAATAACTTTCAGAAGATACTGTTCTTTATTTTTTCGTTGACCAAGAAAAAATCACCCTCGCGGAACAGACCGCATAGTGTATAATCACACTCGTGGAACCGACCGCGTAATGTATAGTCACACTCATGTAACTGATCACGAAGTTTATATTCACACTCGCGGAACCAACCGCGTAGTGTATAATCACACTCACATAACCGACCGCGTAGTGTATAATCACACTCGTGTAATCGAGCACGAAGTGTATAATCGCACTCGCACAACCGACTGCGTAGTGTATAAGCGCACACTCGTGGAACCAACCACATAGTGTATAATCAGATAAGCATATTCGTAGAACCGGCAGCATAATAATAAGCATATTCACAGTCTAAACCATGTAGTGTATGATCGATTAGTCAAGCGCTAATTAAGGCGATCGGGGAACACAAGGTTGTTTAACATTGACTTATTACACATAGCAGATTTAGTTAAGTATAGCGAGTTCATTCAACAAGACGACTGTCAACCATAAAGCCAATATTGCACGATAACTAAGCTACCAAAATAACAACACAAGAAAAAATCATTGGAGAAAAGTTAGATGTATATCAATAGTTTGAAACTGCCCAATTACAAGATGATATATACAAAATGTTACTTGGCCCAATACACAGGCCATCAAAAAGCAAGCCAAACACGACCATCAAAGAAAAGAAAAAAGCAGCTTAATCACAAATATTCACCACATTTGCGCCAGGGGTCCCCATCTCTTCAACAGCTTCCTCCTCATCGGCCGCCTCCTTGTCACTGTCGTTGAGAATTTTTGCCAGTGATAGTAGCTCTCTGTTATGGAAGGCCTTAAAATTGTTAAACTTTCCCTCATCGGTCGGGATGGGGTAGAAGAAGGTCACCTGCTTTATGGCTAGGTCGAAGGGAGGTAGTTCAACACCCCCCTCAACATCCTCTCGACCGACCGATTCTCCCTCAGCAATGTCATGACCAGTCCGACTAGGTTTCTCACTATACTTGTCCCAACCCTCTCTGGCCAAACACTAGGGACACGAGATGAGCTCGTACTTAGCGAACTGCCGAAGGGGCTAACCTCAGGCTCCGTACTGCCTCGCCGAGACGACGCATCAGATCCACTTGAAGACCTCGACAGTTCAGAGGACGAATAAGAGCCAAGATTAAAAGACATTGTTGGAAAGTTACCTTGCAAGGGGGCCGAAAATAAGCTTGGGTTGAACAACTGAGTAAACCGAGAATCCCAATAAGAGAAAGCGAAGTGAATGACCAACCGGGAGCTCTATTTATAGGTCCAAGAAGCTGAAACGTTGTATGACCAGCACTGTTCGATCTTAGTCAGATCAATTGTTCATAGCGCTTTGCTTGTCACATCATTTCACGCATAACGAGGCCTGCGATAGCCATTCTGCAATCCACAATTTCTCGCCTAAACGTCGTGTGTAAGACGACCAACTTTTTACCGTCCATACGAGAGTAAAAGTCCTTTTCGGTCATTACTCATCTTCAAGGACTTGGGGAGCCTATGTACTATAGTCTATGCCGATCACTTCAACCAATGCATAATTGCATGATTCACACGAGTTGACCGGAGACCAAATGGTTGTCAGTCTATCGAGCTGGCCGAATGGTTTTTGGTAAGAGTTTTCAGTATTTAATAAATTATTTTATTGTGGTCATTAGGCACGGGACATCAAGGATGTCTCACCGGTAAGTTGGGTCTCCAATTTAGTAATTAGAAGGCCCATTGGTCTCTAGCCCAGTCAAATCCTATAAAATGGAAAGTATTCCCAACACGTAAGGTACTATTATTCTACCATATTAAACCCTAAATTACTCAGACATTTTTTGACTTGAGCATCGGAGTACATGCAGGACCCTCTCTCGGGATTGTGAGTACATGATGCAGTTCAGATTGGTTGATTGACATTCTGATTAATCTGAACGACCAAGAAGAAAGCGGGAGCCAGGATTCGCAAAGAACGATCGGGACATTATTGTTGTTGGAGCTAACCGGTCTCTTGGAAGAAAACTAATATAGTAGCCTTTCACAGTATGTCCCTTTCTGTCCTGATAACCATTAATCATCTAATTCCTATATAAGAGTGTTACATTGTGAAAATAAATTCTATAACTGCAAACTAGATATTTTATGCTTCTATCAAACTATCACATGATGTGATTTAAATTTGAAAAATATTATATATATAGATATATATAGATATATATATATATATATCTATATATATAATTTTGAGATGTTACATTAAGAGCTTTCACTTATTAATAAAATTACATCGAGTATTATCATCTTTCTAAGTTACAAGTATTATCTTCTTTTTAAGTATCACCTTCTTAATGTATCCTTGGGAGTAAGAGCTTTCAAAAACAATAAAAAGAAATACTCTCCCAGGTAATATAATTAAAGCTCACTGGTTATGATTTTATAAGATCAAAAATTACAATGCTCAACCTAAAAACAAAAGTTTTCTGCATTAGACGGTCCTTGCACACTCTTGATTAACCTACTGGAACCAAGCTTTGTTTGCTTGAATCTGTTTACTGTAAGATTGTCACATCTTCATTTTGGTACCAAACTCTTGAAACTAAATCCTTGAAATTTGATGCTTGAATCTTCATTTTGGTACTGGTCTTTAATCTTTCTAAATATTTCTGTTAATTCTGAGTGAAAATTCAGTGAGAAACAAACTTAAAAATTTGAATTTGTGTTACTCCTTTTGTCAACAAGTGTATTAAGTACTCAAGTAATATAGAAAATAAGTAAGAGTATCGTATCCACAGGGAACGAAATTGAGAATTGAACTGATATCAATGTATTGTGAATCAGAATATGTAATGAAAAGATATTGATTTTGAATGAGTATGAAACGTTAAAGCAGAGGAATTAAAAATGGAATTGATAAAATTTATATTAATGAAGATCTTGGGATTGAATTGTATTGATCTTCTTCTTATTCACTCTTGATCATACCGTGAATATCATCTCTCTCAATTACCATTCTGTGCAAACAAAATTAATTCAACCTTATCCCTCTAGAATTGAAATTCATAAATTAAAATACCAAGCTTTGTCCCCAGTTACTTGCATATATTAATCAGCCTTAAGCACAGTTGCTATAAACAGTCATTACACTATAATTCATCCCTGAACTTATACATGCAATAAGTAATACGTTTGGTTCCAAATCCAAAAAGTGTTTTCCAATCACAATAAGAATTCTAAGATAAATCAACGTGTCATAAAACAATGGTAATTTAGATTAATGATATCACATAATGTTTAGAGTGCATTCAAAGTTGAGAAATTACATTCAACACCAAGAATAAAGAACTTAGCTACTCATGGTAGCCTTGGAAAATACAATAGAAAAGAAAAGAAAAGATGATCTCCTTCTAGCGGCAACTGTCTATGAATCCTCTTTTGACTTGTTTCTGGCTTTTTATAACTTTCTTTTTCTTCGTTAGGTCATTTTGCGGTCGTTATCTCGTAGCATTCAATTTTAGATTCTCCCCAACAACTTTTACGTCTCCAAATTACGGCTACACTGTAATATTCCTTAAGTGAGTTTTAGCTTAGGTTGTATCATTTGCTTAATCCAGAAGTCACTTATGCCCTTTCTCTGCATTTTCCTCTAATTCAGCTTCTGTCTTACCCTTTAATTCAGTAATTCTCAACCGAACTCACTCTTACACAGAAAACTTATTAAATAATAAAATGAATCATAAAATGAAAATAAATTTAAATTCAAACCAAATTAATGACGAAATCAACTTAAAAATGCATGAAATTAAACTACAAATTAAAACTTATCAAAAGTTTCTCCAATCTAGCTTCTTGCTTGTCCCCAAGCAAGACAATCACACAATTAATCCTTAAATATTAAGAGAACCCACGTCAATTCCTTATGTCTCTTAAACATGCTTTCTTAAATTCAAGCGTTCAACTTGTCGATCCATCAAATTAAAAAATCGATCAATCAAATTTTTTAGACCAAAATTCACAATTCATGACAGGATAGCTCTCAACTGACACAATCCTTCCTAGTGTTTCTCTCTAGAGTTACATACTACTCTCAATCAAAAGTTGCTACTCATTTTTAAGTCAAATTAATCTCTACAAATCATAAATTAAAAGGTCTTCCATGAGGTTGTAATGAGGCCTGGCTATGACGATTAATTATTTTTCTCGGAATTCAAAATTGTATGAATAATTTTGAAACTCATGTGCACAACCAAATTCAGTCTTCAAGAAGCCAATATAACATTTATGTACTTAAGCAACTCCATTCGATTTTTATAGATTTCATCATTTTTCAACGAGGATGTGGCCCCTTCTTTATTCTCAATATCTCATTTACTCTTCCTGCAGCCATGATTTCCTTTTTCTCTTTTTCCATGTATCCCTCATTCATGCACATAACTACAATTCACTGTTTTTTTTTACACATATCTGGGCCTCTCCTTTTCCTCTTATTCCCGAATTCTCCTAATGCTTCACTTCTCAAATACCCAACTTAGATTGCACAATGCTTTTCTCATTATTCATACGTAAAGGTACGAATTCATGCATGTATGACTCATGGTTACAACAAACTTACAGGCTCAGTTTTGGCTCACAAAGGAATGTTATTTGTAAAGGTTGGCTATTTGTCTTTAGCTGTGGTTTCCATTCATAACAACAAAATGCCTTCCTCATTTTTACTTTTACAGAGATAATTTAACTAGAAAATTAAAGCAACAATCAATCTCAAGCACTTATGCACTCACTCACCATTTCTGTATATCGCTCCCTCACCATTTCTATTTCTCTCATATCTTGTCACTCCCTGCTAATTGTTAATCCTCTAATTTTCATGTTGTTCTTCTCTAATTTCGTTCCCTGCTAGCTTAAGCTTGTATTAAAGATTATGCTACTTGCATGCACATCATAACTTCCTGACTAGTATTTCCAAAACACTATTCATCATTATCATGCAACATAAGTTCTCCTATCTTAAGTTCAGATTGTGCAGAATTTTTATACAGTCATCCAAATAGAAAATATAAAAGTGCTGAAATCATCAATAATTAGTTACAGTCATCCAAAATATTAGAGTTTTATTGTATTTTCTTCAACTGCAACCTTTCCTCAAAACATCTTGTTTCTGCCATCAAATAGTTGCTTCAGTCATCTGGGAAAAAGTCATCATAATCATCTACATCAGGATCATTTTCATACTCCCTTCCCATTTGATCTTCCTCATCATCATTTGAAGAGATAATATATTGAGTCTTCAGTGGCTCAGGTTCAGGTTCATCCCTTGCTCTTGTGGAAGGTTCAACAGCCCGAGTTGATTCTGCTACATTTTCCGCTACATTTACATTCCCTTTTTGTGTAGTACTGTGCTCTGTTGCATTTTTCTCTTTGTCACCTCCTCCCTCTAAGCTTGGCCTGTCCCCGGGCCAATTAAAGAAAGAGGAAAATTCATCTGGGTCCAAGAAAGGTTGTAGATTGTCTTTATCCTGTAATCCTTGATAAATATGCAATAACCCTCTGCACAGAGCACTCTATTGATATTCAAGATGATACAAATGTCTCATGACCCTCTTTTCTACAGCTTCAAGTGTTAGGGATGATGGTGATCTTGGAGGGCTAGGCGTTTGACTCCTCTTATTAGGTTTCTCTTCTACATTAGTGCAGTAGCGGTCAATAAACTTTGTCAATAGGTGCTCTAGTTTTCATCCTTGGTTCCACGAATACTCCATGGGTCTAACAAAGAGCAGTAATCAATGTTGGGAATCCTAACGTTCCCATGCGCTCACTGCCAGTGATTCTATCCCAATTAATAAAGCGTTGTAATTTATAAGAAATAATTCTAGCAATGTTGATTATGTAATCATCTTGCATCATCGAAAACAACAAGTTGCACCTCAACATGTTCACATTAGACACATGCCTTATGGGTATAACATTGGACATCATAAAAGTGAGCCACACTTGAGCCAATGTTCTCATGTACCTCCTTATCTTAGTTTTTTTCCCAGAAGGAGCAATTTGGTACCCCTTTTCAGGGATACATAGAACAACAACTACCTTCCGGTTACTAAACCCTCTTCTCTTGCTTTGCAGTTTCTGAAAATCACACTTGTCCGACTGGTCTGGAAACGGGTTTCCCAACAAGTTGTCAATGGCTTGTGGACTGTATGATATCCACCTACCTCTCACCATTGTCTTCCTTTCCTCCCTTTCTTGTCTCTCTACCCAGGCATTGGCATAAAACTCCTTTACAACATCATCATCATACTTTCTCGAAGGTTCCACTAGTTTCTTCCAGTTTCTCCTTAAAAGTCCCATTAAAAACACATCATATTCACCAAGGTGCAACTCTACCCTTCTCTATGCGATGACATTCCCCTTTTTAATTTCTTCAAATCTTCATTCTTTGTTCGAGTTGAGGAACTGCCTAGCCTCTCTCTGGGCTTGTACATTGTTCGAGTTTTCACTTTCTGGGATTCCACCTGGTGGTATAGCTTCATCCACGAACGAAACGTTTCTCTGTCACTGCGATTGTTGTCGCACAGAAGTTGTACGCTTAAATCTTGGCATCTTTCACCATAAAAACAAGGTTAGTGACAATAGTATCAGTCTAGCAATATATTTCTTACCCCTCTACACTTAAAAACCATAAAAATCCAAAATTTTCTCTCGATGAACCCTAACCAACCACTCAAACAGTAACAGTACAAACTTTTTTTTAATGGCAGATTCAGTACTCAATATTAATGCTACCTCTAACATACATCTTCAAGTTCACAAGGAATCATCATCTAAAGATGGAGGAAAAGTTTGAGAGATTCTTACCTTGATTCCTCGAAGATTAGAGAAGAGAGAATGTAGAGAGAACTAAAAACTCGCTTCAGAGTTTCAGTGAAAAGTGACCTTGTGAGACAAGGTTCTTTCTTGAAATATTTGAACTGAACTCTTCTAAAGCGTGTTAGGTGGTAAATAGCCTAGGCTCTAATTTCAGCTTAAACTAAAAGATTTTTTTTTTAAAAAAAAAACAAAATTAAACTTACCAGGAATTTAAACTAACCTACATAAAAAATTTTACCTAAGCTAAAAAAATTAAATTAAAACCTTCACTCTCTAAATGCTAAGAACAAAGAAATTTAAAATTTAAACGTTGGATTGCCTTCTAGTAAGCCCTCATTTAACGTCATATAGCTTGACGCCTAAACTCTAATCACTCAATGTGATCACTGTGATGAGTCTCTCTACCTCACCACCTTTGTAATGTTTCAATCTCTGACCATTCACCATCCAACTCCTTTGAGATTTAGCATCTTCTATCTCAACCGCTCTATATGGTTTAACTTGTTTAATCACAAAAGGTCCTGACCACTTGGATTTCAATTTACCTGGGAACAACCTCAATCTAGAATTGAACAAAAGAACTAGTTGTCCCGGCTGAATTTTACTTTTCAAGAGCTTCTTATCATGGTAGGCTTTCACACGTTCCTTGTACAGCCTTGATGATTGATATGCACTCAGTCTCATATCCTCTAACTCGCTCAATTGAATTTTTCTCTTCTCAGTAGAAGCCTTAGAATCAAAATTTAGCCACTTTAGTGCCGAAAAAGCTTTATGTTCCATCTCCACGTGAAGATGACAGACATTTCCATATATCAGCTGAACTGGAGACAAAGTTATTGGTGTTTTAAAAGTTGTTTTTGTATTCCCACAAAGCCTCATCTAATTTGACGGACCAATCCTTGCGTGATGACGCCACTGTTTTCTCCAAAATCTGCTTCACCTCTTTATTAGAAACCTTCTCTTGACCATTAGTTTGTAGTAATATAGAAAATATCCTTTTGTTAGCAAGTGTATTAAGTACTCAACTAATATAGAAAATAAGTAAGAATATCGTATCCATAGGGAACGAAATTTATAATTGAGAAATGAATTGATATCAATGTATTGTGAATCAGAATATGTAATGAAAAGATATTGATTTTGAATGAGTATGAAAACGTTAAAGCAGAGGAATTAACAATTAAATTGATAAAATTTATATTAATGAAGATCTTGGGATTGAATTGTATTAATCTCCTTCTTATTCACTCTTGATTATACCATGAATATCATCTCTCTCAATTACCATTTTGTGCAAACAAAATTCATTTAACCTGATCTCTCTAGAATTGAAATTTATAAATTAAAATATCAAGTTTTGTCACCAGTTACTTGCATATATTGATCAGCCTTAAGCACAGTTACTATAAACAGTCATTACACTATAATTCATTCCTGAACTTATACATGCAATGAATAATACATTTGGTTCCAAATCCAAAAAGTGTTTTCTAGTCACAATAAGAATTCTAAGATAAATCAACGTATGAATAAAATGTAAAACAATGACAATTTAGATTAATGATATCAAATAATGTCAAGAGTGCATTCAAAGTTAAGAAATTACATTCAATCCCAAGAATAAGGAACTTAGCTACTCATGGTAGTCATGGAAAATATAATAGAAAAGAAAAGAAAAGACGACATCCTTCCGACGACAGCCATTAATGAATCCTCCTTTGACCTAGTTTTAGCTTTTTAGAACTTTCTTTGTTTTCATTAGGTCAACATACGACCGTTATCTCGTAGCATTCAATTTTAGATTCTCTCCAGCAGCTTTTACGTCTTCAAATTAGGGTTACAATGTAATATGCCTTAAGTGAGTTTTAGCCCAATCTATATCATTTGCTTAAGCTAGAAGTCACTTATACCCTTTCATTGCATTTTTTCTCTAATTTAACTTCTCTTTTACCCTTCAAATTTATCCTAATTCTCAACAGAACTCGCCCTTAGACTAGAAAAACTTATTAAATAATAAAATGAATCATAAAATAAAAATAAATTTAAATGTAAACCAAATTAATAACGAAATCAACTTAAAAATTTCATGAAATTAAACAAGAAATTAAAGGTTATCAATATGTTCCTCCAATTTTTTCTAAAATTTTTCTCGATCATAGTTTTAGCAATAGACAATGAACAATAACACAAACAATATACACTTGAATGTCCAAATTTCTCATATAAAAAAAAGCTAAACAAAAATACACGTAAAACATATTAAAACAACAACAGAATAAAACGAAGTTGATCTTTAACGAAAAACATTTAAGCATGAACAAAAAATAGGGAAAGATAATAATCTTTTGACTTTTGCACTTTTGATAAAACATGTTTTATCTTCAATTAAATTCAAATTAAGTTTATTTCTGAAAAATCTTTTCTTTTAAAACTTTGTTCTATCGTCAACAATTAAATTAACTGAAATCTGATATAAGATCGTCTAATATGAAGTACTTCAGTAGAAAGTGATACTGTCTACTCCTCCAATCCGTGACTATCTTTAACTGTCTAATCTGACTTTATCTATCTATTATAACTTTAATCGATTAATTTTATAAATTTAGCTTTAACTGTTTAGTTTGACTTTATCTATCTATTATAACTTTAACCGATTAATTTTATAAATTTTGGCAGTTTAATTTTGTATACAACTTTTTAACATAAATAATTAAGACTTAAATTTAATTTTTTTATCATCAAAATATAATACTAATAGAAATCATTTAAATTCTAAACATCAAATCTTCTAATAACACTAATAAAATTGTCTAAGGACTCAATAATATATACTTTTTTATTTGAACAAGGAATTTTAAGTAAATAGATATAATGAATATCAGACAAATGTAATTTTTATTTATTTTTAGACATTTATTTTTTTATTTTTCAATTTAAACTGGTGTTACTTTGAATTTTTTTTATTGTGTGGCATATTTAGATAAAATAAAGTAATGAAACGTTAATTACTTTAATTTATAAAGTTAATATTTAAACTGTATAAAAAAAATTAAAAAGTAATCCAGCAAACATTAAAAATAGTGTAATAATTAATGATTTTTATATACCTGAAATAGATAACAAATAAAAAATTAAGATTAATAAGAAGATATATTAAAATATAAATAATATTAATAAAAGAAAGTTAAATGAATTATAAACGGTAGTTCTTATTTTATAATCTTAAAGCTTTTAAGATAAATCACTTTGAGTTAACTTAAAAAAAAAAATACTTTTGTGATGTTGTTTTAAAAGTACTAATAGTGAAATAAAAATAAAATTTTGAAAAACCAAACAGCAACTAATAAATAGAAATTATTTAGTATTTAATTTTTTGAATATTTAATAGTGTGCATTAAATACTTTATAAAATAATAAATGATCTTAACTGTTAGCATACGGTAACTTTTTTCTATTCACATAATTAAAATAAAATATATTAATTATACTTTTAAATGTTTATATAAATAAATATTTAAAATCATAATTAATTGGAAAGTCAATAAGTAAATAATTTAATTATTGTTTTTGTTCTATATAAATGAATATTATTAGAAATCATATTAATAAAGAAAGAATAAGAGTTCAAAACATATTTTTCAATAAATAAAATTATGTTTCCGACAGCATTTAGTTTTTCAGGGAAATTCACAACTACAATTTTAAAACAAAAATCACTTAAAAACTTAAATTATTAATAAAATATTATATTTATATCATAATGTGTATATAAATAAAATAACTTTATATTAAATTATTAGAGAGTATAAAAATATATATGGAATGTCTACCTGTTATTGATTTTTTATGGTGTTCAATGTATTGTTCTGAAAACTGACATTTTCTAATTCAATTTTTAACTATTATATTAATGGAACCCCACTAAAGAATTATTTATTTTTATGATTTCTATAAAACTCAATTAAAATATCAGGAATAAATCCTTTTATTTAAATTTAAATTTATTTTATTTTAAAAAAGTCAACGAATGTATAGTAATATGTGGGATACTTTCCCTTTCAGTAGCTCAAAAATATTGTTTTTCATTTTTACTTAATTAAGTTTGAAATATTTTATAAATTTGAATAAATTTTCTTAAGTTTTTATTAAAAAATTTAATTATACTAAATATTTAAAATAATCTAAGTATTCTACTGTTTCATATATAACCGACAAATTGAAGAAAAAAATAAAAAGTAAAAATAATATTCACACTATTTTATTGATAAAAAATAAATCATAGAATAATTTTAAATAAAAAATATTTTAAATAATCAATAAAAAAATTAATAAAACTCAATTAAAAATATTTAAAATTGTGATATACGTAATTTTTTTTCGTTTGCATTATGTGTTTTTGTGTATTTACTCGGCGGTGATGTAAGTGTTTTTCCGTTAACCAGATGGTTTTGTTTTTTTTTTTTTTTTTTCTTCGTGAAACGGAAGAGCTTGTTACCGAGGATACTAGTGGACCGTTTCCAAACAAGGTACACACTCTTCAAAGAACTAGCACTTAGCGGAAAACCATGATATGACATAATTCCTTTTCATTATTTGAAACAGATATTCCCACACTTTGCAGGGTAGAGTGGAACCGAAGAGAAATAAATGTTGAAGGCCAAGTTCCTTCTTCGTTTTGGAAGTAATCCTGTGCGGGTTGCGGCTTTCTGCTTCAAGAACCTCAGGAAAATTCAGGTCCTTGATACTGACATTTCTTCTGCTGTAGGTTGGTCTTCTCTCTCTCTCTCTCTCATTCTTTACGTGACCTTTCGAAGAAATGGCAAATGTTTTTTATCTTACTTCTTAAAAATCCAAAATTTTGGTTGGTTTGTTTCATTCTTCATTGGTAGACATGAAATTCTGGTTTTCCTGTTGTTGCTGTTGTGTTTTTTGTTCGGGTTTAAATTTTTGTATTTTCTTAATGTTCTTCTGTATTTGTGAGTAGTTTGGGCGGGAATGGTCGGAAAAGGGGCATTTTTATCTGAGGTTAGTTTCAAAATTGTTGATGTAGCTCTGCTGGCAGGGAAAATTAGTGGTGGAAAACAGTTCTGGAGTTCTGAATTATTTATTGCTTCTAAGATACCCTTTGGTTTTTGGTTTAGCAGAATGGCGTTAACCCTGTAGGCAAAAAATGTAGCCGTTAATTCAGAGTTTTTTTCTTTAATATACAATTTTAATGATTGTGTGCAATTTACAAGTCTATTATATATATGAGGCGATTATCCTGTTCCTAAATCCTCCTAGTGTGGAATTTATTGGCATTGAATTCAAGGTTAAGGAGAACGAATAGTGACATGATGAATGTGGTTGCGGTCACATTGATTGAAAATTGAAAAGAAAATCCGTTTTGGTCAAAATGTGTCTAATTTGTACTGATAGTATGCGAGAGGAGAAGTTAACAGTAGCCTAGTAGGGTGTCACATACTAACGGAAAGATGACTAACAGTGATCTAAACTACAGTCATATACGTTCAAGGATAGATGTTGCAGAAGTGCTATTTCATACTTGTATTAGCAACATTGTCAGCAACTTATCAATGGGGTAATGATTGTATCATGCTATGGTATATTTCCTATGGAGTTAAATGGATATGAAAAGTTCATTAATCAGTTCATTGTATTAGAAACCTGTGCTGCCCCTCATTCAACTGACTGCACTGGCCTACGTATCAGTGGAATATTCTGGTTGTTACAAGATGGTATGTTACAGCTAATAATATTCCTGGTCATAAGACAATAGGTATGAAAAATCATCCTGAGTTTATCAAACTCATACTAAACTGACTGTTAGCATAAATTGATGGACTGAGGATTAAATTTTGCGGTGTTGGAGAGCTTAATAATGAAAGAATCAAAATGGAATAAATTTATAGGAAAAATTAAAAATAATAGATTTTTTGTTAAAAATATTTCAGGCTTGGGACAATTAACTACCAAAGTGTTTATTCATTAACCAATAATAAATATTATTCCTAACCTGGAAGTATTTGAAACCACAATTTTATTCATTTAATTTTTAATTTTCTCCAGTTCTAATAATGAAAGAATCAAAATGGAATAAATTTTACAGGGAAAATTACAAATAATAGATTTTTGTTAAAAATATTTCAGGTTTGGGATAATTAACTGCCAAAGTGTTTATTCATTAACCAATAATAAATATTATTAACCAATAATAAATATTATTCCTAAACTGGAAGTATTTGAAACCACAATTTTATTCATTTAATTTTGTAATTTTCTCCAATTCTATATTCTGTTTTATGGTTTCTGCATTCAGAATATACTTTTTATGATCTTTTTTCATTTGTATCATGAACGTCCTTACATTGGGTTTAGGTTAGGTAGCTTGTCATTATTTATGTTGTTGTGAATTTTCCATTTTAGATAAATAATCTACTATCAGATTTTCCATTTGTGTTATTACTATCAGCATTTTGTGTTTCTACGAGGTTTTGTTTTTGTCCAAGTAGAGGGTATGAGGCATAAACACTTCTCTTATGTGAATTGTCACCATGTTCGACACAAATTATTTTTTGTCAGCTCAAGCACTTGAATCGATACCTCCCTTTGGCTCAAATGCATGAGTTGACACCTCTGAATACATACTAGTATTAATTTGAGTTGACACCTGTTAGGGATGAATTTAGGGAGCATCTAAACTGGAACAAAACCTATACAAGTTTATTATAGAAAGAAATATAGGGCATAGGGTCCAATTGTAAATTATAGTTGACTAGGTCAAGTTGTTAGTTATTTCCGTTAAGTCTGTTGGAAGTCTTTGACATATAGCACTTCTTCCTCTTCAGCGTTTTTAGAGAGTGTTTTTGTCTTACTGGGTTTCCAGTGTGAAAAGGAGAGTTCTCCTTTTGGGGTATACTTTGTATACCTCGGTTCTTGTAAGAGCTTTTGTCGATAATCAATATAGAAGTCAAGCAGTTCTTTTTCTCTCTCGATGTGTCTTAATGCTTTTCTTTGTTAGGAATCAGTTATCTTTTTCTTTTTAGTTCAAGAGATTCCTAAAATGTTTGGTTTGGTATGTTGGATCCAATTTGAAATGGATAATTAGGTAGAAAGTTTTAGAGAAGGAGGTCAGTGAATAGCGGGTGCAGTTGGCAGATTTAAAGACTAGCTCGGAATACATTGTTACAGCAGAGTAACCCAAAAAGTCCTTCTGTGGATGGGGACAATTCAGTAAATCAGAGTGCTGACTTCTCAGAAGAAGAGCAAGAAGTGCTAAATGTAAAAGACTTCCAACAGACTTCACATAAATAAGTAACAAATTGACCCAGTTATATTATTTACAATTTGACCCTTTACCTACATAGGTTTTTTCCATTTTAGATGCTTCCTAAACTCATTCTAACAACACCTCCATTTAGATATTTTATTATGATACTAATTTCATTTCATTTGAGTCTCTCTTTTATATATATACATTTGTTTGTGTGGTGTCTCAATGCCCTATATTTTAGACATTAGTCATTTGTCATGTTGGAATGTCAATGTTGTAATAGTTGTTTTTGTCAAAGTCTATCCTTCATAGGTTAGAACTAAGAAACTGAAAATAGTTGCTAGCCCTAGTTCAAAGTTTGACAATCATGCAATAGCTGCAGCAACCTTTGAACTTGTATGGTTAAATAACCACTTCAACGACTCAAATTGGGTAACAACAAGGAAATGCTAGTGATTTGTTTACAACCAACTTGCATTAAATATTCCTTCTAACCTAGCCTCATAAAAGGAAGAAACACAGATATTGACTACATTTTGTCTTTGATAAGGTTCTTTTAGGACATAAACTACTAGTTTTGTTAACTTCAATGATCAAGTAGCTGATATATTAATTAATCTCCTTTGATGGCCTTGGGTTGATTTTGTGTCCTAAGCTTGGTGCCTGTGACATATATGCATTGTTATCAAACTCGTGAGTTAACTTGTTAACTCGTTCGAATTTACGTTTCCACTTATCTTGGACGAGTTGACTCAAAAGCAAACTTGTTTTTGGAGCAAACACGATAGACTCGTTGTGAACTCGATCGAAACTGAGTTGGCTAGTCCAGATGATTTTTTTAAACCCAAAATGACGCACAAACTAACCCTTTTCATTCTTCTCCTCCATTGTCGCTTGCATTAGAGTTCACATTCGTCGTGGTAGCTAGTTATCGGTCGTCGGTCACTGGTTCGTGTCTAGGTTGTCGCCGTCGCATGCGTGGTCGCCTTTGAGTCCTTGGTTGTTGTCGCGTGCGTGGTCACCTTCGCGTTCTTGGTCACTGTCACATTCGTGGTCACCATCACGTTCGTGGTTCTGGTCAATCTCTCTATTCGTGTTTATTGTTGTCGTCTCTGTTCGATCAACCGCATTGCCGCTGTTATCTCTATTTTGATCTTTCGCATTGCCACTGTTGCATGGTTCACAGTGATCTTCTACAAAAACTTTTTCTGTTGGTGATATAACGTTAGAAATGTTTGATTTTCTCTTATCTATGATAATTTTTTTATCTTAATTGAAAAATGAAAATGAGAACTACAATAGACAGAGGATTAAATTCGGATTCTTTTAATTACTTTATTTAATTATATTAAATTAATATGTTATTTATATCTATTATTGTTTTTTTATGTGAAGTAAACTCTTACGAGTTTACGAGTTGAGTTTGGGGAACTCTCACGAGTTTACATAAACTTTCAAGTTTGATAACCTTGCATATATGCTCTAACTTTAGGGAGTGCATAAACTTGATATTATTTACTTTTAACATCTCCTTAATTTCATACATTGAAGATTGATGTTTATATGTGGAGTTGTATATTTGCTAAGGTGAAAAGGTCTTGGGGCCAAAGGACCCTGGTGCCTAGTATTTAGTATTTTAATTTTTCTTCGGTGGGTAAAATATTAAAAAAGCTTACGCTAATAAGTTTTATTTACATTAATAAAATTAATAAACTAGTTAATTATAGTAAAGGTTTGTAAGAACACTTTTATATGGATCATTGTTTGATGGCGCTTGGTTATGTTACTACCAAAAATTGTAAAGAATTTTTTTTTTTTTTTTATACCTTGCGAAATCCTATTAGTATTGTTCAATGTACACATTTAGTTAGTTGTTTTCACTGTATTGTTCAATGTACACATTTAATCATTTAATTAGTTGTTTTCAACTGAATACATTCAGTTAGTTGGTTGTCTGTTAGTTGCTTTTTGTCTGTTCTGTTTTTTTTTTGTTTGGGCCATGTATGGGCCTTATCTTGTTTCAACTGTATGTGGACTTTAGAGTCTATATATTGGTTGATATTCTTTGTACTGGGACAGTTAACAAATGCAATAATATTCAGTCTTTCTCTCTTATATTTTCTCTCTTTCTCTTTCATACCAAAGTTCAATATGGTATTAAGAGCTAGTAACTGATCCACAATGGCCAATACAAATTTCCTCCCATTCCCTTTCCAGATTTTGTCAATATTCATAGTTGAGAAGCTTCATGATTCCAATTATCTTCTTTCCAGATCAAATTTACATTGGCAATGGTGAAGGTTTGAAAGTTCTTGGTTCTGGTTCTTCTTGTCTCCAGAATTCTAATATTCCTTTCCACTTACACAATTTACTGCATGTTCCTTTGATTACCAAAAATCTTCTTAGTCTATGTAAATTTGCTCTTGATAACAATGTCTATTTTGAGTTCTTTCCTCATTTTTGCACTGTTAAATCTCAGGCCCCCAATGAAATCCTACTTTGGGGCATTGTTGGAGCTGATGGTTTGGTCTCGAGATATAAAGTTGTAAAGATCCTGTCATGTCAAAGACCTCTTAGCTATATATTGCTTCAGCTTCAACTAATAATTTTGAGTCTACTGGTGTTAATTCCTCTAAATCTAGTAATATGTGGCATGCTAGATTAGGTCACCCAAACAATAATGTGTTTGAGACTTGTTTTGACTCAGTGTAGCATCCATTCTAATAATAAAATTGTCGATTTTTGTTCTTCTTGTTGTGTTGGCAAATCTCACATATTAGCTTCTTCTTTATTTGAAACTATGTATAATTCTCCTTTTGAATTAGTTTTTAGTGATCTTTGGGATCTTGCACATGTTCCTTCCATTGAGGGTTGCTTGTATTATGTGTCATTTGTTGATGCTTTTTCAAGGTTCACTTGATTTTATCCCATAAAACTCAAATTTGATGCTTTCACTATTTTTCAGAGTTTTAAATCTATGGTTGAACTGCAGGTTGCTACCAAAATTAAGAGTATTCAAATTGATTGGGGGGATGAGTTTCAGTCACTTACATCATTTCTTGCCAATCATAGTATCTTACACATACTTATTTGTCCTGATACACGTCACTAAAATGGTGTTGTTGAAAAAAAAAACATAGACACATAACTGAATTGGGTTTAACTTTACTACATCGTGCTTCTCTTCCTTTGAAATTCTGGAATTTTGTGTTCCAAACTGAAGTATATTTGATTAACATGTTGCTCATTGCTTCTTTATAGTTTCGTGTCCCGTACACTGTATTGTAGAAAAATATTCTTAACTATTCATTTTTGAAGGTTTTTGGTTGTTGTTGTTTTCCCTTTCTTAGACCATATAACAAACAAATTTGAATTTCGCTCACAAAAATGTGTTTTTCTGGATTATTCTAAATCTCATAAAGGTTACATTTGTTTATCTAAATCTGGTCAAATTTACATTTCTAAATATGTCATTTTTAATGAAATCAGATGTCCTTATACAGATATGTGTTCACAGTCTTCCACTTCTAAGCCTGTTAAGAAAACAGTTTTTCAATCCCATTCTTAATCTTTCTACTCCCATACAATCCTTAATTACACCACCTCAGTCTACTCATAGTGTTTCATCTGTTGTTTCTACTGAGTTTGAGGCTTTACCTAAGCCCATTAATTCACATCCTATGCAAACTTGTTCTAAGTCTGGAATCATTAATCAAAGAATTCATCCTTCACTCTAACCAATATTGAACCTTGTAATATTTCTCAAGCCCTGAAAAATGTGAATTGGCCTACTACAATGAAACAAGAGTATGAAACTCTTGTGAATAATCACACTTGGGATTTTGTTTCTCTTCCCCTAGATAGAAAAGTTGTTGGTTGTAAGTGGGTATTTCAAACTAAAGAAAATCCTAATGGTATTGTTAACAAATATAAAGCTAGATTAGTTGCCAAAGGATTAAACCAAGTTCAAGGGTTTGACTTTCATGAAACCTTATCTCCAGTTATTAAACCTGTTACCCTTCGAATAATTCTTACAATTGCTTTAACTAATGGTTGGGATTTATTTCACTTGGTGTTAATAATGCTTTCTTGAATGGAAATCTTGATGAAACTGTCTATATGACACAACCCCGGAGGTTGAGGTTACTGACAAAACTCTGGTCTATAGGCTTAATAAATCTATCTATGGTCTTAAACAAGCACCTAGACAGTGGTTTGACAAGCTTAAAACTACTCTGTTACAACTTGGATTTTGTATGAGCAAGGCTGATCCTTCTTTGTTTGTCTATCAACACAGTCATCAAACGGTTTATATATTGATATATGTTGATAACATTATTATTATGAGCACATTTGCTTCTATTGTTCACAAATATCTTGTAGTTTGAATTCTACTTTTTCTCTTAAATAACTGGGTAGACTATATTATTTTCTGGGAATAGAAATTCAATATCAGCCAAACAACTCTTTAGTGATAACTCAAAGCAAATATATTTGTGATCTTTTGCATAAAACAAAGATGACTGAGGCTCAATCTGTTTCCTCTCCTAGGGTTTCTTCTTGTAAGCTGTCTGAGACTGGATCAAATATCTTTTCAAATCCTACTCTTTACATATCAATTGTTGTTGGAGCATTGCAGTATGCTATTCTTACCAGACCTGATATCAGCTATGTTGTTAGTAAAGTTTGTCAGTTTATGTCTATCTCCTAAAAGCTCATTGGACTACTGCGAAAAGGATTTTACGGTATCTCAAGGGAACAATTCCGTATGGTCTTCATATACAAGTAGTTTTTGCTTCTAGACCTCTTCCTATTACAGTTTTTTGTGATGCTAACTGAGCTTCTGATGTTGATGATAGAAAGTCTATCTCTGGATCAACAATTTCTGGGTCCCAATCTAATTTCATGGTGGTCTCGTAAACAGCATGTTATTACTCGTTCCAACACTGAAACTGAGTATCACAGTCTTGCACAATCTTTTGCTGAAATTTTATGGATTCAAGCTCTATTGAAGGAATTGTCCATTTCTTTTTCTACTCTAGACATGTTATGTGACAATCATAGTGCAGTTGCCATAGCTCATAATCTAGTTTTTCACTCCAGAACCAAGCACATGGAAATTGATCTTTTTGTGTTCACAATCAAATGTTGTCCAAATAACTTGTTGTTTATCATGTTCCTAGTTTGGATAAGTGGGTCGATGTTCTTACTAAGCCTTTTTCTACTATTCATTTTCAGCTTATCCAGTGCAAACTCAATGTGCAAGATTTTGTTCTTACAAATCCCTCACCTTGAGTTCGAGGGTGGGGGTTATTAGTGTTGTTCAATATACGTATTCAATGTACACATTTAGTTAGTTGTTTTCAATTGAATACATTCAGTTAGTTGGTTTTTTGTTAGTTCTATTTTTCCTTTTTAGGCCATATATGGGCCTTATCTTGTTTCAATTGTATGTGGACTTTAATGTCTGTACATTGGTTGATCTTTTTTGAATTGGGACAGTTAACAAATGCAATAATATTCAGTCTTTCTCTTTTATGTTTTCTCTTTTTCTCTTTCATACCAAAGTTTAATAAATCCATATTAACTTTATGCTATTGTTTTACATTTTTTTATTTTCTTTACCTTCTGCAGACAAGATTTTGCAAGATGAAATGAATGTTGTATCCTATAGAGTGCTAGGCTATCTTCTTCTTGGCATTGTCAGAATATACTCGAGAAAGGTTGAATATGCACTTGATGATTGCAATGAGATGTTTAATAAAATTAATAAATTTGTGGACAATAGAGAAGACTTTACCCATGTGGAAACTTTGCGTATGTCTATTACTATACCAGACAAATTACAGTTGGATGCTTTTGAGTTGGATGTACTTGAAGATACTGGCAAGTAAGGTTTTGTTAGATTATAACTTGCAAATTTACATGCTTTTGAAATTTTATTTTGATTTTTGAGCATTTCATTACTTATCTTCTATTGTTTCAGAGACCATATTGCTCTTCCAGAAGAAATTACTATTCAAGACAAAGGTACTAGAATTCTTTAACTATTTTACTTTTGCGTTAAATTAAATCTTATCCTATTTTTTGAGTAATATATGCTGTGAAATGCAACAGAGTTTGTGTGTAAAACTGGGGGATTTGGGTTGTTTTCTCAAGAGAAGGTATGCATTCCATAGAATTCATCCTATTTATCCACGCAATTATTTTCGCTTTTGTTTGTCTTTGGCTCTACACTAATATAAATCCTTTTCCCTGAGTATATAAGTCTGTTTTTGTTGGATTTAAGAAATAAACACATTTAATTCTAGATAAATTGTTGAATCGTCTTATTCTATTTAGTTAAGATTTTAGTACAAAAATCAACCAATACCGAGTTTCCATGAAATGGATCTCTTTCAGAACACCAAAACCAACAACCTCACCCCCTTGTTACCTTTTGCAAGTTGTCAAACTATAACTCATACACCATTACATCAAACCACCTTACTCAATATTAATGTAAAAATAACTTCTTAATACAGAGGTATAACTGCCTAATTTTGATTTTGGCCTATCAATGTCTTTTGTTACACAAGAAGCCTTGCACTTAGTACTGAAAAAAAGTAATTGTTACTTGCAGATTAGTTGTGAATTTGGTCCTGTTCTGATCTTAAGTCCGTTGAGATGACATTGCTAAGGTCAATCACAGCATACCTTTGCTTTAGAGCTCGGAGTTCCGTCACGGTTTTTTCTTTAAAAGGCATCTCGGTGAGTTAAAGGAAGAAGACGTATATAAACTGACTTTAGTCTCGACTCCTAAGCAATGTGGGACTATATTGGGTGTACCGGAACAAGCCTCGCAATCGAGGGCTAGGGGAACTAGCTTCCCACAGATGACACTAGTGTTTCGACCTCAAGTCCGTTGAGATGACATTGCTAGGGTCAATCATCATATCCGAGGTATTGTATGCTTTGGAGCTTGGAGCTCTGTCACCGTTTTGTCCTTAAAAGGAATCTCAGTGGGTTAAGAGAGGAAAGCGTATATAAACTGACATTGGCTTCGACTCTTAAGCGATGTGAGACTATATTGAGTATACCGGAATAGGTCCAAACAATTCAACCTTGTTTATCTTCATCTCCTAAAATAAGCATTCTTAAATTTTTGCATGATACCCATGATGTAGCCATAATAATGGTTGGCCACATTGAAAACAGTAAACTTTTTTCTTTCTAATATTCTCTTAACAAGTTAAATGCCTAGTGGTGCCGCTTATAAACAATGAATTTTTGTGAAATACCTCTAGTATAACTTCTTCGCATTGTATCTTTATCAGGTTTAACCTTTACAAAAGAAACAAAATTCTTCTTGAGTTCGATCAGGACTCAAAGTTCACTAGTTATAATTGCCCATATCCTGTGTTCTATTGCAAAAACACACCGTTTAGAAAGTTGAGGGTTTCATTTTTCCTTTCTATAGAGTGAAGATTTTCCATACCCATTGTCTTAGGATCATAAATATAAAATTCATTCTTTATCTATTTGTCTAAATGCATGACAGTTGGCACAATTTGTGGATCATGAGTCCTCACTTTTCTTCTATGTTCTAATCACATTCAAATTATTCATAAAGTAATCCTAAAGTCGATTCTTCTGGAATTTGGGTTAATTGTGCTAAAGAGCATTATAAATTGCTACTCACACTCCTACACACAATTTGTTTGATTGCAAGGCTGGTAATTCTTCATAGGGATTTTTTGTTCCATTAATAGAAAACTAATAATTCCACTTTGAAAACCTCGAATGTTGATAGAAAACCGAGTTGTTGGGTCTCTTATTATTTGGATTTTCCATTGACTGGCCTTTTGTTCTAAGCCAAAATCCTCCAAATTATTTGGGTAATGTCTCTTATTATTTCCCTTTTCTTGGGTGTTTATTTGGATAGTACTCTAATATTTAAAATAGGGGTCATCCACTTCCTGCCATCTTACCATCTTGCTTGGCATTTTCAGAACTAGTTGTGCACCACTGTCAAATATGATAACAATTCAAATATCAACAAATACATGGTTTCTGTTCAGCAAAGAGTTTTCACCTTGAAAACTTCAAAATGACAATCTGACACATTATTTGCCTTCTTCAAGTCTATCACACAATGTATATATCATTGTAAGGATGATGCATATAACTTCTAGATCTAAAATTATAATAAAATAGAATCCTAATTTTTAGAAATGTATTCTAAGAGAAATATAAGAAAATAAGGGGAGAGGTTGTTAGGTTAGTTGGTTGGTCTATTTAAAGACTAATCATGTTTTGGGAAAAGGGAATTGTTTTTTGACTATTAATTTGTTGAGAGAGGATCTTCTCTTGTGGAAAGGAAGCAATTCCTTTTATAACTTGTTTTGAAGAAAAAATCTTGAGGGGATTAATAAAGAAGATTTATCTTTTTTTCTATATTGGAGTGTGCTTTTTTGTGTGCGAATTAGGCTTTTGATATAGAAGCCTAACAGTTTGGTCTGACATGCCAAATCTGAGGTGAGGGAGTGAGGAATTGTGAGATGGAACATCGTGAGTACACTCAAAAAGATGACCAATGAACAAGGAAGAATGGTGATAGAGATGACAGCTGAGATAACGACTATGAAAGTTGCAATAACTGCAATGAATGATAACTTCTTGGAGATGAAGGAGATGTTACGGAACCTCAAAAAGTGTGACAAATCATCTGAAGGAGGCGAAAATTCCATGAGTAATTTGGTGCATAATCCAAAATTTGAAGATGAAGAGGAGACAAGAGCTTACCCACAAGGGTGGTTGTCACGTACAGTGAATTTTTTCGAAATTCAAAAGGTAATGGAGAAGGAGAAATTAAGGTTGGCATATATTAGCATGGATAGCAATGCAGGCCACTGGTTCAATTTTTGGAGAAAAAATTCCAATAACCCTTCTAGGAGGGAATTTTATATAGCATTAACACAAAGATTTGACGGGAAGGGAAGAATTCAATCTTTGAGAAGTTGGCAAGATTGAAGCAAGAAGGGCGCATGGAGGATTATATACAAGAATTTGAAGTATTGGTGGCCTAAGCTCCGCAAACACATGAGGAACAACTATTGGGTTATTTTTTAACAGGGTTACAAACGAAAATTAGACTACATGATCCGAAGGAATTGATGAGGTCCATGGAAGTGGCACTGAACCTGGAGGAGTCAATGAACGAGGAGAAGAAAAAATGTACAACCTATCAGAGCAATACACCAAATTTCAGATATTCCACAGGTATTGGATTAAAAGGCGTGATTGGTAAACTACTTTTAGTATGGCTAGCAACGCAAGGAAAGACTCATCCTTTCCTAGGAAAGAGAATCGTTCAGGGATAGTTACAGGTGAGTCTACAAGGAGTAGAGGAGTGAGGACGTTGCCGTATTCGGAATACATGAAATGCAAGGAAGAGGAAAGATGCTTCCATTATGGAGGTCCTTACAGCTATGGGCATAAATGTCTTTAGAAGAACCTAATAGTCATTATCGCCACAGAAGAGGAGACATGGGAGTTATGGGAACGTGAGACGATGGAGTCAGGGAAAAAAGGGGAGCAAGAAGAGGAGGAGTGGATTGTGGGGGAGTGTTTACAAATAGACTTCTCACTGTTTTCGGCAGAAGGGATGACCCAACCTCGTACCATGAAATTACAAGGGAAGATGAAGGGTGAACAGGTGATATTATTGATTGATGGTGGTGCCAACCACAATTTTATTTCAACCGGTTTAGTGAAGAAGTTTGGTCCAAACGTACATAATACACATCCATATTGTGTCTATTTGGGAGATGGGCACAAGAAGGGAGCAAGCGGGTGCTGCGAAGACACAAAATTGATGATAGGTGATTATTCATTGAAAGAAACGTTCTTTTCTCTTTTTTTTTTATTTTTTTGAGGAGATTCATGTTAGTATTTTTTGACGACATTCTGGTGTATATCCATCCAACATTGGAGATCATATTTTTTGTAAGAAAATTCATTGTTTTTACGGATCATGGCATTTGTTGGAGTAGAGCATTACCACCCATAATCAACAAAACTAGTTGGCAAAGCTCATGGTGTATGATTTTGAAATTGTGTACAAGGGAGCTTCTAATAAAGTAGCTGACACTGTCTCGAAAATCGAAGGAGGAGGTGAGGGATGAAGTTGACTTAAGCATGATTTGAAAACCATATTGACTAGATTTTAATAAGGTGGAGGAGGAAATCCAAAAGGATGAGGCTTTACAAAAGATTATTGAGGATTTGAAGTCTAATCCAGACTCACGTAGGAATTATACTTTGGAGAATAACAAATTATATTACAAGGTCAGGTTAGTGTTATCCTCTACCTCTAGTTGGATCCCACGGATGATATGGAAGTTCCACACCACACCAATAGGAGGCCATTTAGGAATATTTCGAACTTATAGTAAAATTACCCAATCACTTTATTAGATGTGCTATTTGTCAACAGCATAAATATCAAGCTTGTACCCCTCAAGGGCTACTTCAACCGTTGTCATTCCAGTAGCTGTCCGGGAAGAAATCAACATGGATTTTATAGTAAGGTTACCAAAGTCCAGATATCAAAATGAATTATAGAAAAGACATATTTGCATGTTGACTCAGTTCTTTTTGAAAAAGAAGACCAAATATGTTTTCCTAGTTGACATGACTCAAATTCTAAGACTTGTTTTCTATGTTCGGGAATCATCCTTTTTAATTTTGATAAATGTGGATGACCCAAGCGATCATGTAGAAGCTTAGTACATGGGAAAGATAAACAAGACATTGACGGTCTAGTACCTAGATAATAGAGTCCTCTAGATTCATATCCTTCTACAATTAGTTGATTTGTACTACGCTAGTGTATAACGAAAGAATTTGCATCAAAGGTTATAGAACAATTTAAAGATTTAGTTAATTAACTTAAGGAAATTAGGTTAAAAGGATAATTAGGGTCAAAAAGAACTTGTTTTAGGTTCAAAGACGAAGAAAGGGAGATTTGACCAACTCCTTGAGAATTAACTTTAGATCAATTGGCTAAAGTAATAACATGAGAAAATAAGGAAGCATTACTAGAAATGTGCATGGAGTGCTTGGCTGCCGGACTTCAAATTAAGATATTCTTGATATTCTTCATCAGAGAAATGTGGTTCAACCTTATTAGATTGGAACATGTTTGTTGTCTTGCTACGAAAACCATGTAAAGAGAAGCATTTATTTTGAGTGTGGCCAATTCTCTTACAAAAAGGAACATTGAGGATGTTTGTATCCACTTTGAGTAAAGGAAGACATATTGAAGGACGAATTCACCAACCATCAGAATTACAGCAACAATTTACATCCATAGCTTGCCAACTGTAAAAGATGGCAAATAGTGGTGGAGAAAGAGTATGAGACTGTGAACAACCCAAAACTAGTCAACCTGCGCTGATACCAACTTAAGACTAAAAATATGAGAAAAAGAGCTTAAGAGATTGATTTTCTCTCAGCTGATCTTTGTTATTTATAAAGAAAATTACATTACCAATATCTATGTCATCAATGCTAATAAGCAAACCACTCCTAAGTACAACAAATAGTAGTTTTCCAATACAACAACTAACTACCTATATTTAATACATGTTGTAACATGATTGTAGCCATAATGTTATTGGCATATTGATCGAAGACATTTTCATATTCTTGATAGTTTTATATTTACTTAAAACAGAAAGAATCCTTCTGTTATTTTCTTGATTCTGCATATCCTAAATGCCTTTTAATATGGAGTTTGAGGAATTTGATATAAGTGAAAATACCTGCTCTTCTGATCGTGATAAAGTGGGAATATCTGTCATTAATGCTACCACTCCTAGGTACAACAAATAGTAGTTTTCCAATACAACTACTAACATCCTATATTTAATACCTATTCTAACAAATTGCAGCCGTAATATGTTATAGGCTTATTATTGATGTAAGACATTTTCATATTCTTGATAGTTTATATTTACTTAAAACAGAAAGAGCAAACCCTTATGTTATTTTCTTGATTCTGCACATCCTAAATGCCTTTTACTATGCAGTTTGAGGAATTTGATAACGGTGAAAATACCTGCTCTTCTGATCGCGATAAAGTGGGAAAGTATGTTGATCAAACTTATGAAAATGTTATTTTTTTTTCTTCTGTTATAACATGTTGCTGATTATAATTTGGATTGTTCTGTACCTTCTTCATTGAACTTATTTGATTGTGTAATATTCTTGGCAGTGCTCGTGTAACTCAACTGTTGAGTATGATGGGTATTCAAGTTGATCCACTTAGTCCAGGTGGTTTACTAGAAAGCAGGGATACACTAGAAAGCAGCATGTTTTCTCTAAAAGAGCCAATGAACTCGGAAAGTGTTTTAATAGTTGAAGGACAACTAGAAAAAGAATTTGTCAAGTTGCATGGTCAAGATCAACAAAATATTGAAGATCAGACAATTAAGGACATAGTACCAAGTGAAGATGAAATACATGAAGATAGTAGTAAAATCTCTCAAGATGAATGTATAGATAGCATTACGTTTTGTGGGAGAGAGGAGGAACATGTGTCATCTGTGGAAGAATTTACCAAATCTTGTCAAGTTGACACCGTCCAGAGTTCTGTCAAGGAAACATTAAGCTCATTATGCAACATGAGTGAGAAAATTATTGAAGTTCATGAAGCCAGTAGTTTGGGAGAAAGTATAGAAAAGCCTGAGGATAAGAAATCCCAGGAAAAAGAATGTGTGCACCGTGTCAATTCATCTGTTGCCAATGACATCCATGAAGAGCTCATTGAAGGGTATGCTGAAAAGCGTGATAACGAAGGAAAATTAGGCTTTCAAGAAAAGGTTTCACTTGACGATAAAAGACTTAGTTTTACTCTATCGGAAACAAAAAATCTACATGTAACTCCTGTGTCTAAGTTTCAGGATGATTCCGTTGGAAGGCCTAAACAAGGTTCATGAAACCATTATTTTTTCATAAGCCTTGAAAATGCAACTGCTGAATATTTTTGTCTTTCTTTTCGGCATATGGATTCTGCAGTTTTTTTTTTCTTAAAAATCTATTTTGACAGGTGCTACTACGCAAGAGTCAATGCTTATTTCTACACCAGCTGTGAGAGACCGCTCTCAGTTTTCAAGGAAAAGAAGAGCTGTTATCGATCAAAAAAGGATTGTCCTACCTAACAAGTATGTGATAATAATTATGGGAAATATTATTACGGATCCTTCTTTTGAATCATTCTTTTTTTTCTATCTATTCAAATCTTCAATGCTTCCTTGTGCGCAAGACTGGTAGTAAAGGATTGTTCCATGTATCTAGATTTTGAAGCTAATATCTAAATAATAAACTGGTGGTAAATAAATTTTTCCAAATATTTAGTATAGTATGTCCATTCACATTGTAATTAATAAACGTCTCATAAGTATGAGGTTTGTATTTTACCTAATTGAAAATTTGCTCATTGTTAGAGTGGTGTGGGAAAGTCCATTTAGTTATTTAGGAAATATTTTGTAAACAATTCTTACCATATAGGCCCATTTACTTGAATTTCTTACTCTTATAAGAAATTCCTCCAATCATTGGTTTCGACTCTAGTTTCTTTCCTTTTCCTAAAAAATTTATATGTAGCTCGTGATCTAGTAAATGAATTAACAGCTATTCCGCTCACGATAGAATTTTTATTCAATTCTTATTTCGATGTGCAAGTCTTTTCGTTGTTGTCAACTGAGTGTAACATTTTCAACCATTTCAGGGTAATTACAAAAATATTAGCTAGTACAGAGGCCATAGTTCGTAAACGAAGAAAATACCATCGTACTTCACTTACTTGGAAAAGAGAATCTCCCATTTCCTGTCATCCTGATAGATTCTATGAGCCCTTGCTTCCTTGTAAGTTTGGTTACTATTTTTTTTGTTTGTAAACTCTTCTATCTTTACTAATGTTGGTTTTCTCCAGGTTGTTCTTCAAAGCTTCAACTCCTATTCTCTAGAAAGAAAATGAAATTACCTGATTCCCTCAAGATTGTGGAAGCTTCAGGGAACCTACACTTGCTACAGTCTCCAACTATTGCCACTCCGCTAAGCCCTCCTCAAAATCATATACGAACTGTTCCACAGACTCTTTCTTTGAGTGCAAATGAAAATGAGTTTCCTAGTCTGTTGGATGAGGTAAATAACTAAATAATAAAATTCTGTTTGACATTCTAACTGGAATGCTGTGATTAGTTTGCAACACATTCACTTCACAATTGTAACCACACAGCTCAAATAAAGAAAACCATATTTCTGTTTAATCCAGGAACAATGAATTAGTATGAACCTTTAGATTAATGACAAAGGGTGAAGATTTTTAAGATATATAAAAATATACAATATTATCTTTGATTATGTCTTATATATCCTTTAAGATTAGTTTCCTCCATATTATCTCTTAGGATTTTATTTTTTTCCCATTTATTAAGGATTATGATTAGTAGTTTATGTTTTATGATTTGCTGCAAAACTGGGTTATATACTCTTGGTTTTAAATCTTATATTATCCTTTAGGATTAGTTTCCTCCATATTATCTCTTAGAATTCTACTTGCTTCCCATTTATTTAGTAGTACACCAGGTTATATTATATCATCCGATTGTTACACATCACAATACCTAAGTATTTCTATTTTTTTCAATTCCTTACTTTATAACCTAAAACCTTATAATTTCAACATGACATCGTAGCTATTTTATCTTTATGTCCTATCTCGCCAGTACCAAGAATCTATTGTTGGTGCTGGTATTTTCGTTTGTTTTTCCCCATTCCCCCCGCTGCAACTTTTTTAGAGGATTCCTAGTCGTTCCATTTCTTTATAGGATTCCTAGTCCTTCCATTTCCTTTGGTCCTTCAATGAAGTCCTTTTCATCCAATAATAAAATAAGTAAAAATATAAAATATGTTAAACTTGATTTTGTGAATCAAAGCTAAGTTCCTCTCCCATTGTCGAACAAAAAAGTCTTACTCCATTAACTCTCTTTGCTAAAGAAAAAGAAAAATAAATCCCCAATCGTCTTTAGCTGATGTACATGTGAGACTGCATTTCTTGGAATGTTAGGTTCTTCTTGAGTGTATTTACTTTTTTAATGAAGAAGCCCCACTTTAGTTTTACCTTTTTTTCTCCATATTTTTGTACAATGATCTAATTGATGTATCCACGCATTTATCATGTTTGTCTCAGGAAATAAATTCATATGGAACAGATAATGCAAAATGTGAGAACTCTTGCAAATCTCCATTTATAAATTGTTATAAATTTTGTTAATTCAATGTTTTGCGGAATAGTACATGATTTCTTTATTTATTTTCTCTACAGTAGTTGGGTGGTCTGATCGAACCAGGTGAGATGGTAGTTGGCTTTTGGAATACCAATAGTTGTTCAATTATTGTTTTTTGAGATTGACTTGTCATTGTGTTCTCTGATGATGATGTTCAGGGGTGTAGCAAGTTACTTGCATAAGAGTTTTCTACCTGCAAGGAATCAGAAAGAGGAGAGTGTGCTAAAATTCTCAGAAGTTTTTGGAGGCCTAGCCCGGAAAGAAGGGGCAAGGCTATTTTATGAAGTACTGGTATGTTAAACATTTTGTTTCAAGATTATGTTCATGCTTATGAAAAGTTTGGTGACTATACTTCTTTTTTCATTTTCTGTACAGAAATCTGAATTGTGCTTTCTTGTCTTTACTACACTTCTTGTTCTGTAGATGACATTCTTTTCAACTTTAAAGCATGAAAATATGTTCTTAAAAATTGTCAACTCTACTTTTTTCTGGGTGATGATAATAGGAAAAAGTGAAATTATAGTCCGGTTTGTTTGTCATAGAATAATAATGTACTTTCAATAACTTTCTATTAAGGGTGACACCCTTTCATTTAATGGATCAACTTTGTTGTCTGATTGGAATATAACTCTAGAATGCAATTCAATAGAAAATTTATGTATGTCCCTTTGCTCTATCTATCTTAACCACATTGAACAAATTGATCCTGTCAATAATTTACTTTTTAGTTATTTAGTTTAATCATTTTTTCCCACATGAAACAGTTGGTTGACTGTATGTGCCTATGTGTTAGGAACAAAAACCAGAAATCCTAACTTGAAAACTCTTACTGTTACAAAATAGTGACTTAAATGAATTGTATTTCTTCACATACCTTCAGCAATCACAGCAAAATCACCCCCAAAAGAAGCAATCTCCTTTTCACTCTGGAAAATCCAGATTCACCGAAGTTGAGAAACAAAAGCTAAAACAACCCAATAACAACTGAGGGCCTATTTATTACGCCCTTACTCTCAAACCACATAACTAACTACTTGGTTACAGCTAATTACAATTTAGCCCCTTTTGTCCTTTTATTATAGACCTGTAAAGGTAGTTCACCTTTCATCTCGGTATTTTCCCCATTCCTAACAGTACACCCTTCTTCTGAGACAACCTTGTCCTCAAGGTTGAATTCTGGAAATTGAATAGTGAAATTTGAACTATCTTCACAAGTAGCTTCTTCTAAAGATTTGCTCTGTACAAGCTTGTCCGTTCTATTCTGGTAGTTGTAACTTCTATGCGATTGCTCCAATTTGTTATAGAACCAAACAGGGTTCATAAAATATCTGGCTGCTAGTTTGGGATGGAGTTTAGTAACCATGGTAGTCCGGCCATGAGGCCTAATCTCCAAATGTACAATTCCCGTGCTTTAATCAGTGCTATCTTTCCGTGCATATTAGCATAAACATAACGTGTCATCTGATTTTGTGCTCTCTCCAAATGAAATTTTAATTGCTTTAAAGTTTCACCATGATCCATAAAATCTTGAGCCACAACTTCTACCAAAGTTTCTTCTGGTGCAAACTTAGCCAAGGAAAAGGTGGAGGTCTTCTCAAAAGGTGTGCAGTGTGCCGCCCTTTGAAATCTGGTATTATACCAATATTGAGCCAATGGAATAAACTCGGCCCAACTTTTAGGTTGTTCCAAACAAAAGCATCTTAGATACAAAAAAACAAGAAGAAAAAATAGAAATTCTAACTCGAAAAACTCTCTCACTGTTACAGAGCAGTGTGATTGAATGAACTGCATGTCTTCACACACCTTCAACATGGTAAACAAAATTACCCCAAAAGGAGCACTCTCCTAATAGTTTGGTAGATTCATCGATGTTGGAAAACATGAGCTAAAAAAACCCAATGACATCTGAGCACCTATTTATTAGGTCCTTACTCTCAAACCACATAACTACTACCTGGTTATAACTCTTTACAATTTACCTTTTTTGACCTGTAAAAGTCGTTCCCCTTTCTTCTCCATCTTGTCCCCATTCCTAAGAACGTGCATGTGTGGTGCTATAAGATACGATACTGGCATTGCTTTTTTCCGATGCTTCAATATTCATAGAGGAAAAAACTTTGGTAGAAATACCAGTCCATTCTTGGATTAAACTAGGACTGGAACATTTTATTGTGAGTAAATTACTCATACACGTCGTGGGTTTCATCAAATTTTCTCTAATACTCCTCTTTTACTACTGCATAACCCCTTTGTTTGAAATATATTGCATTGACATTTCTTATACACACCATGTCTTCCAATAAACACATTATACCGTCCATAGTGAGTTATGAGCTATGTCAAGAAACCTCATTGGATATCAGTGTAATTTTTTACTGTTTTTATTTTATTTTTGGCTATAAATGTAAGACCACAGTTACTCATGATTCATGACGTGGACCTCATAACGACCCAAAATATGAGAATGTTTTATATGAAATTGCTTTCATTTTAACCTTGTTTTCTGTCTAATGTCCTTCAGGTTCTGAAAACTACTGACTATGTAGATGTGGAGCAAAACGAAGCTTACGGAGAAATTGCAATCCATAAACTCCCAAAATTAAACCTAACTTTCGATTTGACGATCTATTAATATATAGATATAAAAGGAGATATAGAAATAGAAAATTGATAGAATTCTGGTGGATTTATTTGTAGTTTTTTCCTCATTTATATATTATTATTATGTTTGATTGTACAGAATTACTTCCCATTTTATTTTAGTCATACTTTTCGAATGTCTTGTGAATTTGTGCCACTTGTTACACTGTACAGTTATGTCAAAGCTAAGAAAGTTTAGACGCATTTCTCTTCACGTCTATGCTTTCTTCTTGCATCTCTATATTTCAAAAAAAATCAAAAATACCTTTTTCGGAATAAGCAATCCATAATACAATTTTTAATACAATCTAAAATTTATTTATTTTTAATCTAGATTGAGTAATCCATAATATAAATTTTTTTATATTTTGGATTATATAATTCATAATATAATTTTATATTTTAGATTTGTAATCTAGTATATAATTTTTATATTTTGGATTATATAATCTGAAATATAAATTAGAATAAAATTTTTTTTATTTTAGATTATTATATAATTATTTTATATTTTAAATCACACAATTCAAAATAAAAAATTTTATTATGGAATATGCAATCCAAAATAAAAAAAAAAAATCTTTTGTATTTTGGATTAAGTGGTAAATAGGTGTAGGTTTATATAATTTTTTTTCATTAATGATATAATAGTTGTGCTCAATTCATTGAGTTGTAGGGAGAAAAGTATGGAGATGCAAGAAGAATACATTGAAACTGCTTCTTCCTGCACCTGCATATCATCTTCCTGCACCTCCATAGTCTAGGCAAATTTACCATTTAACCCTTTTTAAAACATTTCATATCCCATAATACCCTCCACCACCCTTCACATCCTTTCTTCCTCAACTTTGCCTGCACCTGTTCCAACTCCACTGCACCTTATTCGACGGCGGCTGCACCTCCCCCTCCACCTCCACCTCCACTGTCAGTGTTTGTATCCCAGTTTGCCAATGCAGATCTACATTGAGTGCACCTTGGTTACTTAGTTGTTGGCTTGATTCTCCATCACTGTTCTCCATTCACGGTTCGTGAAAACCGTAACTCACAAACTTCAACTTCCATCATTTTGGCACCCATTCAAGCAATTGAAAGGAAGGTAAGCATCATTGTAAGTTTAATTTTAGATTGTAGAGGTAGTTGTGGTAGATTGGTGGCGGAGGACGGTGGTGGTCGACTTTTTTTTCACTGTCAAACTGTTCTACGGTTTGTAGAAACCGTAGGTAATTCAAATTTTCTGTTCTGCGGTTTGTACAAACCGTAGAACAATAGAAAATTTTTTTCTGTTCTACAGTTTGTACAAGCCGCAGAAGAAAAAAAAATTCTACTGTTCTACGGTTTGTACAAACTGTAAAAGAAAAAAATTTGCTACTATTCTATGGTTTGTACAAACCGCAGAACAGAAAAATATGTTTTACTGTTCTACCGTAGAACAGTAGGAAATTTTTTTCTCTTCTGCGGCTTGTACAAACCACAGAACAGAAAAAAAAAATTTCTACTGTTCTACGGTTTAAACCGCAGAACAGAAAAATATGTTTTACTGTTCTACCGTAGAACAGTAGGAAATTTTTTTCTCTTCTGCGGCTTGTACAAACCACAGAACAGAAAAAAAAATTTCTACTGTTCTACGATTTGTACAAACTGCAGAACAGAAAATTTGAATTACCAACAGTTTCTACAAACCGTCGACTCCAAAATTTGAATGTCTTACTGTTTGTGTAATCCGCAACTGTAAGAATTGTAAGTTTATATGTATGGTTCATTTCAGGATTATAGCGAGGACTAGAGGAGGTTCATCTCAGCCTGAAATTCGAGATAGACCGACAGCCTCTGTGATGCGAGGGGATAGGCGTGATGGAGCTGGAACTACTATTATTCAAAATATTTGTCCTCGTGATGATGCAGTAGGATTCCCAGGAGGTCCTTCTGATCCTTCTGTTTTGGTTAGTTATGCTGATCATGTTGCATATAGGTTGTGGGCTGGTGAGGTAAAATATTTGAAATTTTTTGTATTGTT
>Ga0099824_1000771_pt1 | contig 41463 bp, 23 predicted proteins | sample SiratrowhiteBW_FD_76837 | JGI IMG/M metagenome (GOLD analysis project Ga0099824, IMG submission 76837) | Root nodule microbial communities of legume samples collected from California, USA - Siratro white BW | ecosystem: Host-associated > Plants > Roots > Nodule | place: USA: California... | reverse complement strand
AAAAGTATATTATTTATAATATAAAAAATAATTATTTTATAAATATATATATATATATATATATATATATATATATATATATATATATATATATATATATATATATATATATAATTTGTAGTACATTTATTGTATTTTTTATCAATTACTAAGTTAATTTCATATTAATATAATCTCATTTATTAAAAATATAAGAAAAGTAAAGATGTATTTAAAGGTACAGTGTGAGTATTATCTTAGTAACAATATAAGGAAGGTAAGTATTTATTTCAAAATTATAGATGTGGGTGCCATTTAGTACATTCTCATTAGAGGTAAGTATAATTTTCCTTTAGAAAAAATAAATTCCAATGGCCAATTTTACTTAAAATAAAAATCATTAATTTATTATGTTAATTATTTTTATTTGTCACTAAATCAAAAAATTACAAATATTTTCACAATAATTCTCTAAATTTTAATTTACATGCAATATACAATTTTATAATGTAGTAAAAATATGATTTATTATATACACAATATTTTAAATAATGGGATAAACATATTATTAGTTATTTCTCCATTCAATGACTAGAACGATCTACAAAACATGATGAAAGTTTTTATACTTTCCTATCCTCTTATTCTCTGCAAAAATTTACGAAAATGGTACACGTTGACATATTTAACCACTTTATTTAAATTTAAAATAAATATTTTGAAATAAACAACTTAAAAAACAATATAAAAATCTATACATTTCTTGAATAAGAAAATTTTAAAAGATCACTTCTTTAAAAAGTATACCAAATTTAGTTATTTAAATAAATTAATATATATATATATATAAATAAGTAGAAATTTAATTCCAATTCAATTATCTCGCTTTATTTGCATGCATTCTAGTGTTTATTTACGGATTAAATATACGTGAGAAAAATGAACAAAAAAAAAAATTTATTTTAGTTAAAGAAGTTCTAACGTAACCGTTTTTTAATCTCCCGATCCTTCACGCGAACTTGCACTCCCTCTCCTTCTCCCTCTTGACTCTTCTTCAATTTGTTCAATTTGTGCCTTCTCCCAAATTTGCAATGAGTACCAACAAGAGCACACCAATACCATGACCCTTTCTTCAATCGCCACCCTCATTCCAAGTTAATGCATCCCTTCTGCTGTGTCTCCGTCGTCTCCGACCACTCCTCTCCGGTCACCCTCACCATGCCCCCTATCCCCGCCGCCTCCAGATCCAACTCCGCTTCCCGACCCGGACAATCCCTCCTCTCCATCACCAACGGCGGCGAAAGCGGCCGCGCGCACCCCCCGCCCGTGCCGGCCGTCGTGGACGTCAGGATCAAAGACCTCGTGGGGAACGGAATCTCCGGGATTCTGCACAAGTGGGTGAACTACGGGAAAGGATGGAGAACGCGCTGGTTCGTGCTTCAAGACGGCGTCCTCTCGTACTACAAGATTCACGGACCCGACAAGATCATCGTAAACTCCGAAACCGAGATGGGATCGAAGGTCATTGGCGAGGAATCCGCGCGAATGATCTCTCGCAATCGCAATTCGAAGCACGTCGACCGTCGCCGAAAGCCCGTCGGCGAAATCCATCTCAAGGTCCATTTCATCAATTTTTTTTTCTTTCTTCGTTCTCTTCCATTTTGTTTTTGTCCCCTTTTAATTTCGTTTCGGTTTGGGTTACGACGCGAGGTACGAAATTGGAAAATTCAGAAGATATAATTACTGAGCCTTTATGTATATGAATCTGAATATCCGATTTATGTAATGTGAGTTTTGAAGTGATGATCGATGGAGTTAGTTATTAACAAAGCTTTAACTTGCACTGCTCGCAGATGTGTAGTTTATAGTGTGATCCTACTCGGATTGCTTCTTCTGGAGGATACATGTGGTTTTGTATCAAAGGAAGGTTTTGAATTGTGGTTTTGGATTAGTAGTTATCTGTGATATTCTCGAGATTGAGGACAAATGTGACTGCTGTTTTGCTGTCATAGAGATTGTAAACCCTTGGCCGATTTTAGAACATTGATTATTAATGTATAGAAACTTCAATGTGGTGGGTGTCGTGGTGATTTTCTTTTTCTTTTTCTGGGGGTTGAGTGGTGAGTTGTGTTTGTTATGTTCAGCTCTGCTTTTTGTGTGTAGGTTTCGACTATTCGTGAGAGCAGGTCCGATGACAAGAGGTTTTCTGTTTTCACGGGGACTAAGACACTCCATTTGAGGGCCGAGACTCCTGATGATCGGGTGGCATGGATGGAGGCCTTGCAGGCAGTGAAAGATATGTTTCCCCGCATATCCAACAGTGAGCTGATGGCGCCGGTGGACAATGTGGCTGTTTCGACTGAGAAACTGCGGCTTCGGCTTATGGAGGAAGGAGTAAGTGAGGAAGCCATTCGGGACAGTGAACAAATAATGAGAAATGAGTATGCTGCGCTGCAAAACCAGCTTCTGCTGCTTAAACAAAAGCAGGTGGCTCTAATGGACACTTTGCGGCAATTAGAGGTACCTTTAATGAAAAGTACAAAACTTCAAGCCAATCAAACTGGTTATTCTTGGTGGATTTCTACTACTGCACAGAAAGCTGGTCATTCTTAGTACTCTTTAAGATTAGCGGCAAAGAAAGGAGGGGGCCATGTCTTTCTCCTTCTCATTTAAAAAAGAAAATAGAGAATTGTGTATTATCATCCTGTCAAATGTCATATGTGTAATTTCTCTAGTTTTCCCATGTTTTTTTTTTTATTCTACTGTTGTACAAAATTTACAACCAAATCTAATGGTTTGTTCTTGAGTTCACTTGTCATAGGTGCTACCGTAATTAATAATATTCAGTGTTCTTCTGTCAAATTCTTTCCCTTTCATGTTGAATTGGTTTCTAATGGACAATTAGTTCCATATCTCGTATTGAGTCTTCTTTAAACAGTTAGATGCCTCATGTAGGTGTTTGGTGTGATAGTGTCTAAGTTATAAATCTTAAATCCAAAAAGAAAGAAGTTGTCGTTAGTGGCTTGAGGCTCTTTTATTGTCTGACTTGTGATGAATTTTGATCATATTAGTAGCAGACTTCTGTTAGAAATGAATCCTTGGACGATTGAACTTATATCATACATGCATAGCTGAATGTTCTTTATAAAAAAAATTGTATAGGTTGAAATGAGACACGAACGATATATTTCTAGGTTGTATTTATATATCTTGCTGTAGAAGTTTTCAACCAGTTAATAACCATGCATGCAAGGGAACAGCGGTTTGACTAATCATAAAATGCAATACCTAATTTTGACTGTTCTTATATTTTTGTTTCCAATAAGCCTGTTCACCTTAGTGTATGAGCAAAAAATTCGAACCTTAGTGTCTAAGCAAAAACTTCGAAAGGTAAATATTAATAGATCGCCATGTTTTGTGGGTTAATATTTTACAAACGTGCCTTCCTGAGATTTTACTGAATCCCCCTCTCAATTCCAATAGCTATTTTAATTAGGAGTAAGTGGACTTAGTTAACTTTGAAACAGAAATTGTTTCAATATTTCTTGTTGAGGTTTGTGATCTTTAATACTAGAGTCTATCCATTGAATTACCATATTTCAATGACACAAAATAGTTTTCTTCGCACTGTGGAGAGTTTTTGTTTGATCTTTAGTTTTTAATTGCTTCTTTTTACTTGTTGACGTATTTGATTAAGGTTAGCGTTTTGTTCTCCTTGTGAAGTAAAAGAATTTCTTTGTGCTTCATTATTGTAGACAGAAAAGGTTGATCTAGAGAACACTGTGGTTGACGAAAGCCAAAGACAGTTGAATGATCAAGAGGTTTCTTCTAGATTAAGGCAGGAAAAATCTAGTGGTAAGTGCTTGAATGTTGACCCTTTCATATGGTTAAGATCTTTTCATTGTGTGGTTTTTGGTTGTACATTTTCTTGAAAATAGAAGTGCTTAAATGGCAGCTATTATCTTTGATACTCTGTATTCTTATGAACTATTTCTGTTGTCTTTTGCATTGAAACTTTTTGATCCAGAAGCAAGTGGAACTGAATCTGAGGATGATAATGATAGAAATGATGCAGCTGAGGAAGAAACAGATGATGAAGACACTGCCTTTTTCGACACTCGAGATTTTCTGTCATCGTCGAATTCTTTTAAAAGTAATGCTTCTGATATTAGGGTCTCATCTTTCTCTTCAGATGATGGACTCTGTGCTGTTGAATCAGAGGAGGATGTAGATCCTTCCATTAGATCTGTTGGAACCAACTATCCTTACATTAAGCGACGAAAGAAATTACCTGATCCTGTTGAAAAGGAGCAAGGTGTCAGTCTTTGGTCAATGATTAAGGATAATATTGGGAAGGATCTAACAAAAGTTTGCCTCCCCGTTTATTTTAATGAGCCTCTCTCCTCTTTGCAAAAATGCTGTGAAGAAATGGAATACTCATATCTTCTAGACCGAGCATATGAATGGGGAAGAAGGGTAAGTCTAAATATGAAACCCCAAGTCATGTTTACCCTTTTTGTACTTCGCTGTTAGTTCTTCAATGTGTATTGCTCGGTGCAATGTTCTAAGTATTTTAACTCATTGATGATGTTATGCAGGGTAATAGCCTCATGAGAATTCTCAATGTTGCTGCTTTTGCCGTATCTGCCTATGCTTCGACTGAAGGAAGAATTTGTAAACCATTTAACCCATTACTAGGGGAAACATATGAGGCTGACTTTCCAGATAAAGGCTTTCGATTTTTCTCAGAGAAGGTCCAAGCTAATCCTTGACATTGATATTATCGAATAGATGATCCTTTTCTTGATTATTTTATTATATATATATATATATATACATATATATATATATATATATATATATATATATATGTGTGTGTGTGTGTAATGCTGCACAGAGAAAGTGAAAAGCATCAAATTATTATTTTGGTACAAAAATGTTAGGGAATGTATTTGAATGTAACTATGTTAACGGAGGTTATCCAAAGGTCAGCAAGTGCTTGGTGCTAGACTCAGATATAAACCTATCATTGAAAGGCCAGCTGTGAGAATTATAAAGGGGTGTGTGTGTGTGTGTGTGTGAAATGTGACTGTTATATGTTTTGAATTTATTGTTTGTTTAAATCCTACATATCAGTAATCATGCTTATTTGAAGTTCTTAGAACTTCTTGCTTCTGGATTATAAGGAAAAAGGTTTCCAAAGCACAGTTTGAAGGAAGAACTCAAGTATAATCTTAAAACTACTCCACTTAATTGGATGAATGAAAAGTGATGAGATTGGGTGCTTAAATTCTGTAGAACTTGATGAAAGGCAGTACAATTTGAATTTCAACAAAGGATATGACTATGCCTTTTTGAATGTATCTGTTTATGTTTTGTAATTGTTATATTTCTTTTCTCTCAGGTCAGTCATCACCCAATGATAGTTGCATGTCACTGTGAGGGTACAGGTTGGAAATTTTATGGAGATAGCAACTTAAAGAGTAAATTTTGGGGTCGGTCAATTCAGCTTGATCCTGTTGGCATTTTGACTTTGGAATTTGATGATGGTGAAGTATTCCAGTGGAGTAAGGTATATTTAACTACTTCCAGTACCATGTGGCGAATGGCCTCAAAGAAAATGCTGTGTCCAAATTTGGTCCTAAACTGATATAGAAGTTTTCTTTCAGGTTACCACATCAATATACAATCTCATATTGGGAAAGCTGTATTGTGATCATTATGGTACAATGCGAATACAGGGAAATCAAGATTACTCATGTAAACTGAAATTCAAGGAACAATCTATAATTGATCGAAATCCTCACCAGGTGCTGAATATCTGTGTCACGAAATTCATCTTTACAGAGGATTGTCGTTTACTTTATGACTGTCATTAACTTTGTTCTAATATAGTACTTGACATGTGAAATTCTCTCAGGTTCATGGTATTGTTCAGGACAGAAACGGGAAAATATTGTCTACTATGCTCGGAAAATGGGATGACAGCATGTATTGTATAAATGGAGACTATAGTGGGAAGGGCAAGGGTTATGAATCAATGTCAGATGCCCATCTAATATGGAAGCGGAGCAAGCCGCCCAAGTTCCCCACTAGATACAACTTCACTCGGTTTGCCATCACATTAAATGAACTTACCGCTGGGTTAAAGGTCTCTTTTTTAACGTATACTTTCTCTTGTATAGCCAGTTTATTTTCCTATTATTTTTCATTATAGTGGAAAAATAGTCTGTATTTTCCACCACCATTATTAGTGTTGCGTTCAGTTAGGAAATGTTGTGATCATTTCTATATCATGGAAGAGCTATAAAGTATAAAACAATTGAAATTTAACTTTAAAGGACCGAAATATCCATATCATATTATTTTACATATTGTGAGTACATGTGCTCATTTATTATCACTTTTGTGTGTGCATACATAGGATAAGCTGAAGAACCGAAATATCCATATCATATTATTTTGCATATTGTGAGTACTTGTACTCATTTATTATCACTTTTATGTGTGCATACATAGGATAAGCTGCCACCAACTGATTCCAGGTTAAGACCTGACCAAAGGCATTTGGAAAATGGTGAGTATGAGAAGGCAAATTCAGAAAAATTGCGACTTGAACAGCGTCAACGTCAGGTGATTATTTCACTCAACTTCTTTGTGGTGTTTCCTGTCCTGGTTTCAGAGGGAGTACATTGAATAGATGTGTTAGAGTGGGAACATGATATGGAGTGGTGTTATATTGGTTTAGAATAAAATTGAAATAGGACTAAAACATGAGTACAGGCATCTCATATTAACATCTTTATAAGTTATAATATTTAACCTGTTTAAGCTAATCTTAATATGTTTTGTTTAACTACATCTTAGTTGTGATAAGGGTGAAAATCAAGGAAAAATAGAAACAATCTTTTCTGTCGAATTTCATCTCATGTTGGTTGGTCAACATGTCAAATGCTACCGAAGGGAATTTAAGGTATGTTTGGACAACTTTCTCCATAAGAACATCTACTGAAAAAAGAAAGAAGGTTTCTTCATGAGTTAAAATCAGTTGATACATAGTTAAAAATAATAACATAGAAAAGCTACGCTGACTTTCACAAATTAGCTTATGCATAAATTATTTTTAATTTATAGGAAAACTAATATCAAATTTTTTTCCCTAAAGTTCCTTGCAAAGAATTTCTTCCAGAGGTACCTTTAGTGCTTCAAATGCTGTTAGAATGCCTTAAATCTGACTAGTCATCAAATGCACAAGAATCAAACTTAATAGTGATAGCTATTGCTCATAAAGAAGCACTCACTGTTTTACTTTTTAATAGAAACATTTTAGACCGAGTTGCTCTGAATGTATGATCACTTATCTTCACTAGTATCAGTTTGTGCAAGTTGATTTTTTTTCTGTTTTGACCGTGCAACCTCTTTCAATGCTATAGTATCAACACTTTTTTATCTTCAAGATCACTAAACGAGATGTGTGGAGGAGGATGAGCTCTTTCGGTATATTTGTATGAATTTTTTTCAGAAGGGCTTTTAGATGAAAGAAATATGAAGAAAAAAGTGAAATTAACTTCTTCGGAAGTTAAAATTTATTTTTGCATATTATTTTCTTCAATTTTGTTTTTTTTAACTTGTGAGAAAGTTAATTTTACCCTTTTTGTCCTAAAAGTTCTTGGAGAAATTTTGTCCAAACAGACTCACATGTATGGTTTAGATAAGGTTATAAAATTTTCAACCTGTGACTTTGTGGGAGAGGAATCTGTTAAAATAAATGTAGTGGATTTCCAGTTATATATTTTAATTTCCAAAGTAAGCGAGAACTATAGTTTGAAAAATACATTAACCAATCATTAAGAAAATTGACGGTTGAAATTGTGATTGTAATATGGTAAATGTATAAAATAAATTATAAAGTTGCTAAAATGTTAACAACACTTTTGACTTTAGGGGAGTGAAGTGCTTTATCCTTATTTTCTGAGACAACATGGTATGCTTGTTATTTGATATTTGTTTGAATGCGCGATTCAGGCTCGGAAAATGCAAGAGAACGGTTGGGAACCACGGTGGTTTCGTAAGGATAAAGCGAGCGGTACCTACCGCTACTTGGGAGGGTATTGGGAGGCCCGAAAACAAGGAAATTGGAACTCATGTCCTGACATTTTTGGTCAAATTCCTTCTGATCATCTTTCAGACGAAGGTCAATAATATCCATTGTAGTTTCTCAATATTTTTACCTTCAATTGTTTTTTACTGATGGTTATCTTATACTGCTAGATCGCAGTTAAGGTTTCACATGAAATTCATGATAGTCAATGGTTTAAAAATATGAGCAGGTAATAATGTAATTCTTTTTTAATTCCTAGTCTTGAGTCATTTTATATTCTCATTATTGTTATTGTTAGTGTTAGTATTAGGACTAAGTTATGAAATTTCTTTCAACTTAGGTTCTTATACTTGTTAGTTGATACAATTATCCTTGGTAAACCAGTCTTATCAGTAGTTCAAGTGCTTGTAAATTTGTATATATTAACTAATAAATAACTAGTTTTATCACATTAAATGAGGTTACTTGAACATTATTCATTCTTTGTAATTGTTGTCTTTGATGTCTATTTTTTAAGTGATTGGATTGTACATTTATTATAAAATTTAGCGGAATCCCACGGTTTCCTCATGCACCGCATATAGTGTAAAAGATAAAAGTAACCTTAGATGCACTTTTCCTATCTAAGTTGTTCTCTCTTCGGGGTTATGTGATTCGGGATTTTCCTAGACGATTGGATTCATAAGTGTTCTTAGTAATCCGAAAGTGACTTCTAACTTTAGATCTGAGCTCCATTCTGAATTGTCTAAATCGAGTAAACTTTTAGAATGATTTGTGGACTGTAATGAATCCGGAATCCTATTCCAGATTGGACAAGCCTTTCTATAGTAATCTGGATTTTGACATTTATTGGTTGCAGGAGGAAAGTATGGGTGTAAAAGATGTCTTCATTGCAGGGTTTGATACTCTTATTTTCCACGTTTTCTTTAAAGCCCAACATTCATTATTCCAAAAGTATAATCGATGGAACAGTAAAACTTATTTAATCACACTAGCGCAAGTCATAAAAATGTTTCATTTTCTTACTTCATTCTTTAGGATGTATTTGTGAGGCCGAATCCAAACAAAGCTCGAGATCTTTTTGATATATTTTCTAACATATGATGTTTATTATTTCTTATTATCAATAGAGGTTTAGGTAGTTATTTAAGTTTTTGGAATTGATAGTAATGTAGATAATATACCAAACGAAAGCGTAATATAATCCTAATTTCAGCATGCAGGTAAGCAGAAGAAAGCTCTGTCAAAGTATAGAATAATTGACAGTAACATTACTGTGTTCAGGAGATTCCTATTGACTCTTTTCTCTTTAGTCTTCTACTGTATGCACATCTGCTTCTGACTAGAAAATCGTACTTATACTATCTTTTGATGTGAAGAGAAATACGTAAACATGTATGATAAGATAATTGATGTGAAGAGAAATAGAAAGAAAAACTAGTACTATAAAGAGCGTCATAAAGAAAACATTGTTGGATAAATAATATAAGCGAAGGAAAAAAAATGCCATTATATTCTGTCAGGCTTCCTGCACCCCCACAATTGCTTTCAGCACCTCATTAGTGTTATGTTATACCACCCTCTAACCTTCTTCTGGATTTCGTTTTCCGGAACGAAAATCCTTTCCACCACATAACATCCCTTTTACACCCCTACATCAATCTTTAAATCATTCAAAAACACACCACATCCCCTTTACACCCCTATATCAATCATTAAATCATTCAAAAACACACCCACTTATCTCAAAATGCTGGTGAAGAACTTTTCTTTCCACCACCAACGTCCACCACGCAAAGGCAGCAACTTCAAGTTATGGTTTTCTGGCAAGAATATTTGTGTATAACATAACACTGATGGGGTGTAGGAAGCAATTTTGGGGTGCAGGAAGCAATCACCACATATGCTCCAAAGCCCAAGTTTCTGTCTAATTAATATGCCTTTGAAAGTTTAATTTAGCTTAGCCCTTAGCCCAGAAGGCCCCAAATTAATTTCTTACTGGCTTCGTTTTTTTTAATTTGTGCTTTACAAATAAACTTGGATGGTATAAATTATAAAAGGACTAATATTTTTATGTTTCTTTTTTGTCCTGATTACATAGTCTTATCAGTTTTATTATAGAAGACATTTGAATATGAGCATGAAGTTTAAAGTAGTTATATCTTAATATTTACTTTCACCATATATACAAATTGAATACAAGTTCAATTTTAACCAGAGAATAATGTCAATCCACTTATCATATCACACCTAATTTTTATCTATTTTCCCTCCCTTTTACTATGGGAGAACAGTCTGTATTTAGCTAGCGACTACATCAAGATACAGAGTCATAAAGGTCAATGATGTCTTAAACTATACACATTTGAGCCCAATAAGGGAAGCATATCCATATGCTAATGGGTTATAATGACCGAACCAAACAGAAAGAAGCATGCAAAGCTAATGAAACTTATGATCAATAAAACAGGAACAGATACATACACTAACCATGCCTAGTCATTAGTCCTTGGGGCATTAAATATGTGTATATTTTGGCGATCATGTAACTAGAATATATATGCATATGGGTGCAAAACCAAAGCAAACAGAAAGCAGTGTGGACCAAAACAAGAACAACATAAGGAATTAGGCCTGCTAAAGAAACTTCTGTTGACAGAAAAAGAAAGAAAAACAGAGTACGAAACTTCCTCTTCGTCAAAACTAAGCAATCTATATTTTGGAATGGATTTTGATGAAATGCCATCGGTTTGCTTAATATGGCAACTACATATAGAAGGTTCTAATGCAGTTTGAGGATGAGTTGATTTAATCCATAACATTATATAGTTTTACCAAAATTAAACGAGTTCTTGTTCTCCTCCTACTTCCTTTGCTAACTAGACCAAGGATCCTTCCTTTCCACTCCATTCCTTCTACAGCAAGTCCTGTCTTACTCATTCAGTTTCGTTTTGTGACCCTTCTACTGTCTCTGTTCATTCATAATGAAACGTGCATGTCTTTCTCTTTTTTTCTCCCCAAATCTTTCAAAAGAAATATCATGTTTTCTACACATGCATCACTATGTCGAGCTATTATTTGTCCTAGTCTACGCGTCAGACAAAGCGCCACAGCTATCTCTTTTCATAATGTTGCCCTTGTTTCTTTCGTGTGTGTTTGCAAGAATTACCCCTTTTGAAGGGAACAAGGACTACTGTCTGTAGCAGGAAAGCTCCTATATGTTCTGTTGCTTTCATATTCTTCAATAAGAGTTTTCAGTATTTTGACTTTTGTTCTCCTGCTGATCCAGGAATAGTAAGTCTTCCCTAGTAAAAACTGATAGGCACTAGAATGGCCTAAGCTACGTCCATGATGCTTCTTTCTAGTAGGAGTTATAGTAATTATAAATTCTTATACTAATAACTTATCCTAAGTATGTGTACTTTATAGCAATATGGCTAGGTACTACTGCGCTTATGCACTATGCATTTGTAATATTTAATTCTATATAACGTGACACATCACCATCTAAATCTAAATATTTGGTACATATTTTTTATATTATACAAGTAAAATGGTATATTATAAAGTATAAAACAAGTGACGACACCCAAAGTAATGACTCAAGATTTTACAAAGTGCTGTCTACGCATTTTACCACCTTTTCGATCTCTATTTATAGTATGCTACAAGTTGAAATAAATAATAGCTAAGTACATAACTTGAGAGGTTGACCACCACAAAATACATTAGGTAAAAAACAGATGAAACTAACCACAATCAACAGGACTATGTTGTCTCATACCCCCTGTCCCATTTTAAGGCAGGAGTTGGTGTACTCTTTTTGTCACTTGTTGGCTGTTCCATCAAGCTGTTAAAAGATCGCGTATGAAACTGAATGCAAGACTGACCAGAAAATAATTATCTAACTAAAGCATAAATTGAACAGATTATGTAACTAACGAAGCAACAGACAAATCACAATAAGATCATAAAACGGTGTCCAAAAATAAAAAGTTGAGCAGTTAGAATCTAGCAAACTGATATGATATATTCTTAGTGGAAGAGTTTAAATTAAAAATTACTCATAAGTAATCTAATAACAACTTCCCACAGATCAGCTAATAGATTAGCTTTTCATTACTTTTCTAGCTGAAGTAATCAATTACATGATGAGGTAGTTGGCTAATCTAGATAACAAGAAATTTGGTTTTTTATAAAGATAATTGATTATATCTTTAAGCAATAAAATTACATAAAGAATAACCAAGTATTCTGTTCCGTAGTATACAAAGTGAAGAGTAACCGTAAGTTTATTACTCTGCTTTTTTACTTAATTTTAGTGTAGGAAATAATAGTCTTATAGTGGAGAAAAAAATTGCCAAAATCATTCTTGATTCATAGATTTTCGGAGATTGGGTTGTATTGGCACATTATGTTATGTTATGGTATGTGAGTTGAGGTACATGCATGAGTGAATGATTGATAGAGAGCAATGTTGGCTTATACTACATGAATTGGCGTTAATATGGTGAAGTAGAAAATGGGTAGTGACATGATGCATGGAGGAGAAGAAATAAAATAGAGGTATAAAAGACAAACAGACACAACCATGGGTAGTTAATGGAGAGGTTCAAGTGTTTATTCTGGAAGTGGGTGGACTCATCCATTTTGATGTTTACATAATATGGTGGATATGTAGGTATTGATATGGAAGGGGAGATTATACTGTAATTACATTGACGTGGTTGAACTTCATGGTTAATGTGTATTTGTTGTCGATCAGGGTAACTAAAACATTTATTAGGGAGCATTAATTTTGTTATTGGTGTATGTAGTATCATGTTTAGATAATATTTTGCTCAATGGAAGGGAATAAAACTAAATAACACGATAAAGAAAGAAGAAAGTCTCTCTATTGTATTATGTTACCTAACGAATTTGATTACAATTAGTGAAGACCATGATATGATTCATGACAAGTACACATACACAAAAACATAATACGAAATGTAGGGAGGAACACAGAAAATATTCAGATAAAGGAAAAGAATCTACTCAATTCTTAACATTCTTTTCTCTCCACTCACACCTAAATCAAACATTCAAAGAGCTACCCAGTTGTTTATTGGGAATCAAGCTTCACGATCGTTTCAAAGATCTGAGATCTATATAAAGGTTATTGAAAATTATAAAAAAAAACAAGAAAAATAAGAGATATTCAGGCAACACACAAAGAAATTCAATTGAGAAAAATACGAGAAAATTATTGTGAGTTATTTTGTTGTTTATATGCTATTTGAGAGCAATTAAAAAAGAATTATGTGCTTAATCATGGTAAATTCTTTACCCATTGAAATATATCTATGAGTTTTCATTGTTTTCTTTATTAAGAAAGTTTTTCTTATTGTTAAGAGGTCTTAATCTTAAGGGAAGATTAAGAATATGTTTTCCCTACAGAAATTTTGAATATATTTTGCCTAAAGATGTGTGAATACTCGTTGTTTAGAGAGATGTGAATACTTGTTGTTTGGAGAGGTCTTGAATACTTGTTACTAGGAAATGTTTAGAATATTTGTTCCTAGAGAGGTGTTGAAACTTGTACCTGAAGAGGTGTAACAATACTTGTTCCTAGCAAGACTAAAATATTTAGTGAAATCTCTTAAGTAGTTTGCTTAAGGAGACTAGACATAGTCTTGGTAATAAAGTGAACCAATATAAATCTTTGACTACTTTTCTCTCCCTTATACTTTGTTTTCCTTTTAATTATTTTTATATTTTGTGATTTGAGTTCAGGCTCCATTCATCTCTCTCCCTTTTTCTAGTTCAACTGCACTTACAAAAAAATATCTTGTCAACAAGATATGCTCCAAAGAATTTTAAATCAACTTTCCTTTTAAGTGAATAGAAATTAAACAACTTGGAAAGAGAAATCAAAGACTAAACATGCAAGTGCACACACACACATACTAATACATCTAGTCTTCAATCTTCTTTTTTAAAGCTCTATTGATTGGATTCATCAAAAGCATCAACAACAACTCCAACAAGTATATCATCAAAGAAAACCAAGACTAATTTCCTTAATTGTCGTTAAAATATTTTATTCACAAGGCTCTATAATATATATCTATCAGGTTTATAACATAGATCAAATCTCTTTATACTATCAAATATGTTTCAAACTATTATTCTATCTTAACTTATATAGAATTCAATCTATGCATTATGCCTATCAAATTCACTTATACTATCATTTTAAATATTCAATACATCGAGATATACAATACTAATCTTTTTAAAGTTATTCTCGTAATCAGTCCAATTCAACAATTAAATCAAATCTATTCAACATTTCTTGCCAATATCACAACATCTAACTATCTAACTCAGCACATACTAGAAATCTATATCAAACCTTATCAAAGAACTTCATGATCTTTAAAATAACTTATATATACCAAATTGCTAAATTATATTGTCAACTTAAATCTCAATTCATTAGTTTACTCATAACTTATCAAACTTTGCATCTGCACATTTTGTCAAACATATACACAAAATCACATCCAAGCTTTATTTCACTTAATTTCAACATGCATATATACACAATACCAAATTATTACATTATTATCTATATACTATCAATATCAATTCAAGCAATCTCAATGCAATAACCCATCCAAACCTGTAAGAAAATTTAAAACTAAATCAAATGCTATATAAAATATAAAATCTAACTTCCCTTACCTAAATTGAATTAGAAACACCCAAAGACCTCCAATTACTAGGAAACAACAAGATAGTTTAACCTGCACTACAGAGTGTTGATCAATAATCAGAACACATCATTAGAACCATTAACTAAGAGAGACTAAACTTGAAGATAAAAACATCACATGCAATGGAAATCTATCTCGGTTAAAGAAAAACTTACAACTGAATCAAATGAAAAAAGAGCAAAATTCAATTTACTCAAATCAAACTTCTGATCAGACACTTATGTTCTAAACATGTCACGAGAATAAATTCTGATCATTAGTTTAATGAAAGATAAAGTCAGAATCCTAAAAACAGAAAAAAAAATGAACTTTTCTTAAAAAATGATGTTTAAAATAAAAATAAAATAAATAAATAAAGTTTCTATTTATATAAATTTTTTATTTTAATAATAAAATATTCAAGTATTATTTTACATATACGACTTTTACTTTAAAGTTACTTTTAAGGTGTTAAAATTAATATATAATTTTTATCTACTTTTGTTGTACGTATTTTTTTTTATAATTGTATTAATTGTTTTTATTATGTATACTTATATTCTTATTTTACTTTTTTAAACTTAATCAATTTTATTTTATTAATTTTAGTATCTGTAAAATGAAACTACCTATAACAATTAATTGTAATAATTTATTTTTATAATCACTTCTTTATGTATATATTTTTTAATGACTTTAATATAAAATTTAATAATGTTTTTATTTTAATAATTATTATAAAAAAAGTAAATACACGTATGTAGATGCATGTTTTATATTTGTATGTATGTATTAAGAATCAAACACAAATTATAAATTTTAATGAAAAAAATTAAGGAAAAAAAAATTCTCACATGAAGTATATATTAAATAAAAAAAAACAAAAAGAAAACTTGATGATGAAGAATAGCTATAATGTAAGATGGGGACTTAATAGTATATGATGAGTCAAAGTATGTGGGATATGGACATTGGACATGAAAACTGAAAGGACTTATCCACTGCAGTTTACCACTGCCCAATCTCATCTGCAATTTCTTTCCAAATTTCTGGCATTGTGGCATTGGGACCAGCTCACGCCACCCAATAATCTTCCAATCTTCAAACCCTAATTATTCTCCCTCTCTCTCCATCCTATCAAACTTTTCCACATATTTGTTATAATAATTTCATAAAATGATATCAAGAAAGTGTGAAAATTTTCATAAATACTACATTTAATAAAAATTCCTTAGATAGATAAGGGAGTTTTAATATTTTAGTGTCTAAAACTTCACTAGAAAATTTTCATATCTCTTTTTTACTAAAATTCAACTCTGTGGGATCAAATTCTGGAGAAATATTTTGTTTTTTTAAGTGAAAGGACGGAGAAAAAAAAATTGTAATTAGGAATTCAGTTTATAGGAACCAAATTTCTATATTTATTTTAGATTTTTTATATCTGAAATCTTTTCAGAATTCAGTTACGAAAGTTTCAAACACCTGAAATCCATCCAAATTCAATCCCTGAATCTAGAATGTTTCAATTATCTGAAACTCAAAACACAAACATAAACCATAAATCCTATACTCAAAAAATCGAGTTCTCATCATGAATAATAATTGGTATTATTGGGAAAATATAAAGTTTCCATAAATCTATTCTGAGAATTATTTTAAAAAATGTATTATTTATGAAAAAAATCACAAAAATTGAGATACTCCTACAAAATATTATTTTATTAGAAAATAAACGGTGATAAAGGAAAAAACAACTAAACTAAAAAATTTGTATTTGTTTAGAAAACACGTGAAAGATTCTTTTCTTTTTTATAATTTTTTGGACGTCATCACCCTGTTGAGTTACATTTTGTTAACTTTTATTGATCGTCTTGGTATTTGTGTTTTTTTTTTCTTTATCAGCAAAGTCTTGGTATGTGTGTGTTTTCAAAAAGACTAAATACATTCAAGATTATTATTCTATATACGGGGAAATTTATAATGCTTTATTGTAAACAAAAGTGGACTTAATTTTATAAATTTTTGAAGTTACATCATTCACATATTTCAATACGATTGATTTCTGTTACTATATATGTTTACAATTTTTCTAAAAATACATAACATAACTATTAAACAGTCAGATAAGTCATCCCCAACCTTCGGCTTATAAAGCTTTTGAAAAAAAAAAAAAAAGAATACATCTACAACAACTTTTCTATATTATAAGCATGCATAAAAGAGTATAGAAAAATTTATGAAGATTTTATGGATAATCTATAAAAAGTTATTTTTTATAAGCTCTCTAACATAGGTCATAAGTAAAGACTTCAATTATATAAATGTGAACTTCTACACAAATCGAATTAAAACTATTTTTTAATGAATATGTATTTTTATATATTGATATTTATTTATATATGTGAATAATGAAATTTTTAAGTTTTTATGATACTTTATTATATGTATACATATAGTTTTAATTTTTGGGTAATGCAACAATAGGATAAGATGGAAGTTAGATAATGGAATGATCATAATTGGTTTGATAGTAGGATAAGATAAAAGTTGGGTAATATAACACATAATTTTTTGAGAAGATAAATGAGTTGGAGACTTGTCACTCAAACAAAAATCTCCTAGGTTATACTCTATGTCATTAAATAAAGAAGGTGTAGCTCGTGAAGTTGGCAAGTGGGTGTCAGTGAATAATAAGGTAGTTGTTAGGTGGAGCCTAGATTGGAGCAGAGAATTATTTCTTTCGAGAAAGGAAATGGAAGAGTAGTTATTACAGTTGATATCCAATGCTACGTAGAAGACAAAAATGTCTGACATGTGGATATAGGAGGATGAGGACGCAAACATGTACTCGGCTGGGTTAGGGTATAAGGTAATAAAAGAATTTGATCTGTCCCTAGGGCGACCCTGGTCTAAACAAATTTGGAAGACTTCGACAACTGGCCCTGCACAAGTGTGTGATAGAGGTTCTAAATGGAAAGTTACCCACTAGAGATAACCTCATTTGGAGACAGATCTTAATCTCCTCGTCTTTGTGTTCATTATGTAATATTGAAGAAGAATTAGTCTAGTACGCCTTCTTCAAGTGTGTTGTAGCTCAAAAGATTTGGAACAAGTGTGATAGGTGGACTGGTATAGCTTTGGTTAGGCATCATACTGCAGTTAATCACTTTATGAAATTTTTCCTAACTTGGTGTAGTGAGAAAGTTAATCTAGTATGGAAAGGAGTGTGGATTGCTATTGTGTGGGAGATTTGGAAACATAGGAAAAATATAGTGTTTAATGGTGGAATTGTTTATGCTACAAAAATCTTTATGATGGCCCAGTTAAAAGCATGGTCCTGGGTTAAATAGATTTAAGAAAGTGAGATGCTCTTTTTTGGATTGGTGTTTATGCCCTGTTGAAAGCTTAGTAAATTCCTAGTTAATGAACCAGTACAACGAATGACATGTAGGGGAGAGGTATCATAGATAGGGTGTTAAGGTAGGCTGTAGGGATAAGGATATAGCTGATCATGGTCCATGTGTGGTATGTTTGTATGGTTTGTTATGCAGGACAAAAAGCGAGGTTGGAAAATACGGTTCCCACCTTCATTGTGATATCGACCAAGGAGCTCGACTTTTGGTGATCAGCCTTGAGAGGTCGCCCATGGAGCTTGGCCTCTAGAGAGCGATCTCGGGTGTTCGACTATGCATCTCAGCTATCTAGAGAGTAACACAGAGGGTGACCTTGGGTGTTTGACTAGGAAGCTTTACCATCTTGAGAGAGGTCACAGATCTCGGCATTGCCTTGGAAGGTCGGCCATGGTGATCAGCTTTCTAAAATTGACCTTGGGTGTTCGACTGTGCAGCTCGGCCATCTGGAGAGCGACCATAGAGCTCGGTCTTCTGGAGATCGGCCTTAGGAGGTTGGCATTCTGGAGATTGGTTTGGGAGTTCAACGATGGAGAGCTACTTTAGGATATCAGTCTAGGGTGTTTGGCTAAGGAGTTCGGCCATCTAGAGATTGACTATGGAGTTCAACCTTCTAAAGACCGACCTCGAGGTGTTCGACTATGGAATTCAACCATCTAGTGTTCAGTTATGAAGCTTGACCTCAGGGAGGTCGGCTATGGACCTTGACCTCTGGAGCTTGATCTCGAGAGGTCGGCTGAGGAGCTTGGCCTCGAGAGGTTAACTATGGAAGTAGAGGATATATTATTGATCATGTTGTGGTAAAATTTATTCTTCATTTGTCAATTCAAAATTTATTGGATATTGTATGTGTGGAGTTATCTTCATACAAGTAATATGTGCAAATCTAATTGTAAGTAGCACAGGTGATTTTATTTAAGGGAAGGGCTTGTAGTATAACTGGTTGTAATAGGGTTGAAGCACCCCTAAAATGCTTTCATTAATTTTATTCTTCGTCATTCAATATAAAATATAATTTTAATATTTAAACCTTCATTTATAATTTAATTATTTGTGATTTATAAAAATTTGAATTTTTTAAAATTATTAATAAATGTTCTAGTATAGTGTTTTTGTCGGTGCCAATTGTATTTTTTTTTTCAAATTTAATTTATGTTTCTAGTTAATACATATATGTATATTGGTTATTTAGTTAATTTATTATTTTATTTTATTTTTAGCTATAAAATATTATTATTAGTTTATATTATTACATATTATTATTATTATTATCATATATTATTATTGTTGTTATTATTATCATTATAGTAATCTATTACTTTATCGACAAATCAATTGGCGTAAATTTACTCATCATAAATTTAATCTGATGTATTTACCGACAAATTTAATCTGTCAATAATTACTGACGGATGATTTGATGATTAATTTACTAACGGATAATTTGACAATTAATTTATCAACAAACAAAATATGTCAGTAAATTGACCTATCCATTGATAAATTTTATCAATAATTACCAACATATTAAATCTTTTGGTAAAATTCGTTGGTAAATTTATCACCAAATTATCCATCGCTAAAATTCGTTAATAAAGATATTTTACTATCACATACATATCTATTGGTAATTCTGAAAAATTCTTATAGTGCTATGCACATATTGTTTGATTTTATAAGCAAATAATCTAATCATATAAGTGTTTTATCATACATAAGAAAAGATTATATAGTATTGTATCACCTAATAGACAAATCACTTGTATCTCACATAATATATTGTTAAACCCATTCGTTAAACTATGCATGATTCATATTTTATGTTTTGCAATTTTCAACACTTAATTAAAATTATGGAGTATTAGATTTTTCCTTAACAATTAGAGTAAAATTTATCACCAAATTGTTGGATTTGATTGCTTTTAAATTAAAGATCCTACTTAAAACTAACATAAAACACACATGCACGTATTTTGAAAAAAAATATTTCACTTTCATAGTAAATTTAAAATTAGAAACATAATAAAAATAAGATAATATTTTCATAAATGTAAAAATATTTAAAAATGTAGCATGACATTTAAACTATAATTTAAAATATTTAATAATATATATATATATATATATATATATATATATATATATATATATAATTTATTTAAACCAAATAAAATATTAGATTATCATTATGCAATTTCACTACTATATTAATTTTGATTTCACTCCTTTTACTTTTATTATTGTTTGAAAAATTATTTATTCATATACTACATAAAATTATAACACTTTACAAACATAAATGTAAAGGTGAATTAATTTAAATCAATCCCTACTAAATAAGATATAAATAACATATACATACATATTAATTTCATTATACTTTAACACATCATACATAAATTATAAATTGAATTATTGTCGACCACGATACATAAATCTTCAACCTATATCCCAACGAAACATGTAATTTGTTACACTTGACGACTTCCTATAGGTTTGTAAGTGTCTCACTAAACATTAACACTGACCAATCATAAATCATTTGGAAATTCATCCTCATTTTGTATTTCAAAGTAGTCACCAACTTTGTATCAACATTATATACAAACATTTTTTAACTTCTCACTTCCATATCTTAATCTGCATGACCATATCATCAATGAAACAAATGATACATTATTTTCTTAATGAGTTTTGTATTCAATACCATAACTGTTGAGGAAACAATACCATTTCAAGTATCTTCACCACCACACATCCACGAAAAACACCACGCTCATAAAAGATCACAACTATAAAAGACAACATATCACACAAATATATATATATAAACACACATATATATGTATATATATATATATATATATGTGTGTGTGTGTGTATATGTATATTTACATCATTAATTATTCATTTTATTGTTATAACACACATTACTTATGTATATGAAGATATATAGCTAATAATATATACAAATATTACATCACCAACATCCATTTCACAATTAAATGTTATCCTTTCTTTTGAGCAACCTTGTTTCTTACAATTAAAATTAACTTCCTCATTTAAGCGGTTTCATATCCCTTAAACGAGATAACTTTAAAGAACAAAATTAGTTATGTCTCTTTCTCACTCAAATGTCCACTCAACAATTGAGCGTCCATCACTTAAGCATTTTCACAATGCTTGAGTGGTGTACTTAAGCTACAAGTTTTTACTTATTATACTTATCAATTGAGTGTTTATGTTATCACTAGTGATAATAAGCGATGCATGAATCATAACTCATCATACGAGTATTGCTTAAGTGATAACTCATCCCTTTAATAACATCATGCGAGACAGTACAATTTTCACAAAATCACCATATAATTTCCTATTTAGTCACTTAATAATAATAAAAAAAATACTTACTCCTAAAATATACTCAAATTCATAATAATCATACGTATATTTATACCACTTTTACGTGAAAGAAGACCAACATCACTAATGTGTTCTTTACCCATCTAAACAACAACAAATCGTGTAAACTATCATTAATTTTCCTTATCTGGAGGTAACATGCTTACTTTGCAGCTTTTCTTTTATATTCTATAAAAAATTCAGCTCACCAATTAATAAGTTTTAAGTATCAAGTCTTATACCAATAACATCTTCTCTTTACAAAATATATAAAGAGAAGAAGGAAGAATATTGAGTTCTTAATAAAAATTGAATTACTTTCGAGAATCATAACTCTCGTAAATTCACTTTGGTGCTTATTGTACTACCTCCTCATAAATATAATTTCATAGCAAAGCATTAGTCAAATTATTCTCTAAACTTAAAAGAGAGTTCCGAGAAACTAAAATTTTAAAGAGAGAATGATAATGAATAAAAAATTAATAGTTTTTTTTATAACAATTTAACAACTTTATATGTTTTATCTATTTAAAATTCATTTTTATAAAACTCGTATACGACACAGTTTTTGTGAATAGTTTTCTTAAATAAGTTTTGTTAAGCACTAGCTACGTTTTGAATAAATATTTTTTGTTTTTAATTTTAAAATGATTTGATTAAGTAAAATTTATATTATATGAAAAACGTATACATTAAAGTTATTAATAAACCTTGATTATTCCAAATTGAGTTATTTGAACTTATTAAAGACAGGAAAACTCTCTTAATCTTTATTTCGTCAAGTTGTATTAATAGGAAAGACTTTGCTACGTAAATTTTTAAAGTAATTTTTAATTGATATAACTTTTAAGAAAGTTATATTGCACTGTAAAATAGATTGTAAAATGCAATCATCAATTGAAGTATCATCAATGCTAATTTCATTATGTCATTTTGTTCTTAGTTTATTCCACGTGAGAAAGAATTGAAAATCAGCATAATTAGGAGTTCATTATATATAAAGTTATGTGGTTGTATCAAATAGAGCATGATCCGTTGTAAATAGTGTCTGTGTTAACTCAATGTGAGACAAAATTGTGGCTCCTGTTAATTATAGACTTAAGTATATACAAAACTATGCCCTACCAATATTGCATTTGTACTTTCTCACTATAAAGAAAAACAACGACCATTATGTTGGAAGCCAAGATTCAAAGGATCAGCAAACCATGACATAAAAATAAACCCAATAAACTAATATTGATTTTTATATTAGTGTATTAGTGAAAGTAAGTAATATTAAACTTTTGCATAAATAAGTCTGATGTATTATAAAAAAGGTAAATTAAGATTTATTATGGCTCATTAATCTATCAAAGACTGTTTTTATTGAGTTTATCTTGATTTTTATAAAAGGTTGATCTGACCTATTAACGTATTTAAAGATTTTTTTTTCATGTAAATAAGTTAACGAGACAAATTTTAAATTTACCATAACAAGTTAAGATGGTAAATAGAATTAGTCATAAAACCTAAATTTAAAATTCTATTTTACTAATAATTCATTTTTTATATTATTCAGGATATATTTTTTTAATTTATGAAAACATTAAATATAAAATTATAATAAATATTAATTTTATTATATTTTAATAAATAAACATGTCTTCAATACAAAATTTATAAACTCGAGTCTGTTTAATTAAATACATTTAAAAAAAAAACTTACTTAACCATTTTATTAAATATGCCCGGCCAAATCAAATTTGAAACGAGTCAGACAATTGATTCTTATCAGAAGGCTTGATCTGGTATTGCTCCTAATAAATTTAGTTTAGTTTTAGAGTGCTAAATAACTCGAAGAATTTGCATTGGATATGAGTAGGGACCTAAGTGTGTTTACATTTCATTGTTTGATTAACAAATTAAACTAAAAAATATATAAAAAGCATTTGGCTGAAATCATTGCTGAGATAATGGCGTAGCATATTTGCGCCTAACTCTGTCTCCTACTATCTAGCATTTTTCTTAAGATTTAATATATAAAATTAGTGAAATTAATGATAATCTTCGAGTTCGTCAATGAACAGCTATTGTTTGCTGTATCTCCAGGAAAATTGTTTGACTAAGTTCCATGAATGATAGGATGGTTACATTCTTACACAAATGATTATTATTTATGTTAAGGAATCGCTTTAAAAGCATATTGATATTATCTTAATAAACAACTTTTGTTCAGTTTTGAATCCAGCTAGGTTTTTGTGATGGCGTGAGACAACAACGTAGACGTGGTTAAGGAGTCAGGTTTGTTGATCTTTTTGGTTTTGCAAAAATCACTGTTATGTTGGAGACGTGGAGACAATTACGTTGTGTTTGGATATGGGAATGGATAAGATCATAGAAGATGAGTTTGTGTTAATTGACTCTCATTTTGTCAGCTTTATTGTGTTGCTTTTCGTTAACCATGACCTCAAGTGCATGTTTCATGTCACCCTCACGCGTCTACTTTTTGTTAATCCTGATTTTTAATATATATATATATATATATATATATATATATATATATATATATATAAAATATATTTTTTTAATATATATTTTTTTATAAAAATAAAATTATTTTTTTTATATATATATATAAAAAATAAAAAATATTTTTTTATAATATATATATATATATATATATATATATATATATATATATATATATATAATAAAGTTTTTTAATCAATTAAAAAGAAAAAGTTTACATGAATCTAATTGTAAATTTAAGTTTTCCATTAAGTAAAATTAAAAAAGTTAAATAATATATAATAAAAAAATCATAAATCTATTTTTAAAGTTTTAGATTGGAAGTGATGTTAGTCTCTTATATGAGTTTCGTTTAAATCACATTGTTATGAAATCTCTTCAATGAATCTCACTCTAAAATCCGAATTAAAGATAACTTAAATTAGCAAACAAGGTTATCTATCAATACTACTTTTTGAATTACAAAATTTCTTTGCTAATTTGTGTTGGTATAGGTAAGAGATTCATTTTTTTTTCAACATAGATAATATATATATATATATATATATATATATATAACAAAATTAGAGTACTTGGGATACTTCAACTCTTTTATATTATATATTTACATATATATTTCTCCCATCACTTAATGTTAACAAAACATTGATATCCTTTGTATACCTGAATACAATGCAGACCATAATGTTTTAATACATTCAATATGTTGTTACAAGCTTTGCTCTGCTTGCAGAGGCACATTTTTACTCCACCCTTCAATTCAGAGTAGTACCTAAAATTTTGTTATCCTTTGTATTGATTTCTACAACTAGCAGTTTCCTCCGTATTGATTATCAAGTTGCATGTACTAGATTTATCAACATCTTCTCCTCAGTTTACTCTATTTTGTATTCCTTCGTCACCAAGTAACCCATTGTTACATGCATATATTTGCTTGGATTATTGTTTTTGTTTGGATCCAACTTGCAGATCTTCAATAAAAGGACACTTGAACCCCTTCTCTAAATCCCCAACCCCCTTTAACATCTATTGTTGTTATTGTGCAGCTTCAATGGTTGTCTTGATCCTCATTTTAGCTTTGTGCCTATTGTTAGGCTGGAGACTTTCCTCCTCAAGTGATTTGGATAAAAAAATTTAGCATACCTTACACGCACACAAATACTCTATTCATAGAAAATTTGTCAAGCTACAACATTGAACATACCCAACCATTTATTTTGCAATATTCATAGATATTGCAATTTGGCTAGATACTAGACTAAAGATTTGCATCGCAGACAACCTTAGCTTCAACAGAGATATAACACAACACCTATTTGTTTTGCATTATAATTCCAGTTGTCTCTTATTCTCTCACCCTTTATGTTTCTTATCATTGAAGTGTTTTAAACATATTTTTGGACACATGCACCTGTTTCAAAAATGAAAAGATGGACTTTAGATGTTTGGTTGTCGATCACACTTGCACCTTTACCTAGGTTGTGCAAAAAGTCTTATCTGCATCTACTCTAGCATCTTGAAACACAATTTTGTTCTGTTGTTTCCATATGCCGCATACTACTGCCACCCACTTATTTTCTAAATTGTATTTCCTTTATTGTCAAATTCTTGAAAGACAAATTGTTGGAAATGTTGCTTCAAATTGACGTGATGGACAAAGGTAATTTCCATCCACTTGCCACACATGTTCCAGACCTGGTACGCAATGTTGCATGTAAGGAACAAGTGATTAACTGATTCCTTATTTAGCCACATATAACACAATGCATTTTTATTAACACTGCACATGCACGCTTAAGTTGTCTTTTGTTGCAATCTTATTTAAAAATTCCTTCCATACAAAATATTCGATAAATGCTAAGAATTTACCCTTCCAAAATTGTTCAAAAAAGTCAACATTTCCCCTTTGATGCAATGTTGTAACTTAGTGTATGCAGACTTCATAGTGTACAAGCTAACCTCCTCATCTTTCCAGGCCCATTCATTATCCATATTAGGTCTTACTAATACTCCTTTTATATCATGTACTAAATTTTCTACTTGAGGCATTTCTTATTCAAACTTGTTCTAGTTCAATATAGTGACTTTAAGCTAGTAAGTTCAAGTGTTCCTTTCCATTTGGGACATGTCATATTTATAGAGATTTTTCCTTCTTAGTATTTGTTAGTACTCAAAAATTGATATGAGAGGTATGAGATATAGATAACAGAAAAACGAGTTCCGATATCTAAGAATTTAGTTCTTGCTTAAGCTCCTAAAATTTCAATAATAGAATTATCATTCCCGCGAATCTTGCTAGGCCTAACAGAGATGACATCCTATAACTGACATACTCATCGCCTACTAGGCGATTTATAGCCGACAAATGTATTTCCTAAAGGATGACATGTCATTACCTGGCTTTTAGACCTTAGTTTTCTCAACACTGCTATTGTGGTGTCCCCTTAACCATGTACTTGATTAGTCATGGTCGAACCCCCAAGTCCGGACGGTAAAAAAACCATTACCTTCTCCATTTTAGGTTTCGCTCCCACCTACTTCCTTCTCGTCTACCCACCTCTGGGATTTGATAGCACCAAGGCTTGCTAAGTGAGTTGATGAAGTCAATATGGATCAAAGCTTGCTAAGTGGATTGCTTGAAGTCATCATGGACCTTGATGGAGTTTTAGTCTAGAACTTAGGATGGGTGTGTGTGAGTGGGTTTTGGTTCAAAACCATGAGTTGCATGGCGCATCACTCAAAGTAAGCTCTAAAATTTATTTTGCTTAACAAATAATTATGTGGTTCTAAAATGAGGTTTAATAGATTTTGAAAAACTTATTTTGAATGTAAAATAGTAAATTGTTTTATAGAAATCAACTTACTGGATTTTTTGTCTGAGTCACAGAAAAATCAATCGATTGAATGATTGAGACAATCGATTGAGTTTTTAACAGATTTTGAAAAACCAGTTTTCTTATATAAGGGGGAGAACATGTTTTCATAAGTACCTAAGACATTTAACTGATCATTTTGTCATTTTCTAAGAGAGAAAAACGTGTGTACACCTTGAGAACTTGTGACATTCGATTTACTTCAAGAAAAACATCAAGAACCTTAATCTTGGATCCTTGCATTGAGTGGGTTTCGTACAATTATTGGTTCTACACCAAAGCTAAGTCTTCTGCACTATTTTTCATCCATTTGTAATCTGTTTTGTGTAGAAATACTACTTGTTTTGTACTACTCTTGATAATACTTGTATTGCGAGTGGTGTGGTTGCAAATTGTATAGGTTTTGTGATTTTTAATTGTGAGTTTGATTCTCATATTGAAGAGTGTTTGTAATTTGGGTTGTGCAGTAGGATTCTGCACGGTTTTATAGCTACTGTAGGGTGCAATAGGTTGTGTGTTGCAAGGTGCAATGTTGACTTGCTGGGAGCAAGGGTATTTGTGTTATATTGAACTGAACTTGGTGATCTATTTAGTGGAACTCTTTGCAAGTTGGCAAAGGACTGGACGTAGCCCTTGTGAAAGGGTGAACCAGTATAAATCTTGGTGTTCTTGTTCTCTATTTCTCTTTTCTTGAACGCCTCTGTTAAACTAGTATAAAGTTTTGATGATAACAAAACTCAAGTATACATTTATATTTGATGACTTATATACATTGTACATTTAACATTATTATTATTAAAGCAACAAACACATGATCCATGAAGAGATAAGTTTTTATTATTTACTTTTATGTTATTGATTTGATTTAAATTGATTTTATAGCATTATGTGTTTTAACGTTCAAATTTGTTCATAATGGAAATTATTCAAATTATTATGGAGTATTTAAATGTGATTAATTCATTTTATATCATATTGTACTTTAATGTTCAAATTTGTTCATAATGGAAATTATTCAAATTATTATGGAGTATTTAGATGTGATTAATTGATTTTATATCATGATGTGCATTAACGTTCAAATATGTTCATAATAGAAATTATTCAAATTATTGATGAGTGTCCCAAATATAATTTCTCTATGTTATTTTAAATTATTTTCGATCCAGACTTAATCAAGTTTAATGCAATATGAAAATTAGAGAAATATTTTCAGTTTGAGCTCCATACATAAAAAAGTCAAGATTTCTCTATTCAAGCATCCCAAGGGCTAGTTTCTAAAAAGCTAAAGAAAAAAAAGAAGTAATGTTCAAATAAAGAGAATATTCGTTACGGGAATGATTAGTTTGTTGCGAAGGACGGGAAGTTCAAAATTCATTTCTGTCATTGATTACTAATACTAAGATTCGATAGGTAGATTTCGATCTAAACCTAAGCCAGGAAAAAAACTTTGAAAATTGGGTAAGAAGGATAGAGATCCGCAAGTTTTTGAAAATAATTAAAAAAAAATTGCTTTAGGGGAGCAAGTTCAAGTTGAAGGATACAATAAGAAGCAAAAAGAGAAATACATCATATAATACATTGAAGAAAATATATTGAGTGTTTATTGTCAATTTGCTATTGAGAGCATATAGAGTTTGGGTTGTGTGAAACTATTGTGTAATTCTTCACCATTGTGAAGTAAACCCTTGTGAGCTTTCAATGTTCTCTCTTTTGAGAGTGTTTCTTTAAATCTTGAGTGGTCTTGATCTCAGGGAGAGATTGAGACTGGTATAACCTGGAGAGGTTTGTGTACTCGCTATAACCTGGAGAGGTTTGTGTACTCGCTATAACCTGGAGAGGTTTGTGTAGTCGTTATAACCTGGAGAGGTTTGTGTACTCATTGTAACTATTTGCTAAATAGTGAAACCTTTTAAACAGTTTGTTTAAGGGAGAACTGGACGTAGCCCAAGAGATTAGGGTGAACCAGTATAATACTGCTTTATCTGTGCTTATATATTTTTGCCTTGGTTGGTGGTTTCTATTTATAGCGAATTGAGTTCAGGCTCCATTCAACCCCCCTTATGGAGCCAGTTGTTCCTACAACCTCTTTATATTTGCCTTTTCTCATTCAATTAACTATTCTTCACACTCAATAGATTGTTCATTCTGCTGATGTTATTTTGAGTTCTCTGGAACTGTTTAATTGACTGTATTTGTTACTGATTCTGATTGAGTGTTTCAGTTAACTGTTGCTACTATTTATCTGTTTGTTTTTAGTCAGTTCTGAACTATGTTTCTATTCAATTGATTGCTTTCGCATTTTAAAATATTGAATAACTTAAGAATTAAGATTTCAGAGACATTTAACTATTTGATATTGAATAGTTAAAAATTATATTTAGTAATTTATGATTTTTTATTAATTAATTGATTTAAATTACATAGGATATTCGTTATATTTTCAATAAATAGTAAAAATTTAATTATTTAATAATTATTTTTATTTAGGAATATTTTGAATTGAAAAATTTAGTTAATTAATTATATTATTTATATACCTTTTTTTAAAATATAGTGTGAGTATTAATGTACAAAGTTTTATTTTGAAATCACAATTTTATAGAATTTGAATTTATTTAGTACTTATGATTATTTTACCGATTTATTAATTTATTTTATTTGATTAGTATATTAATTTATTTATGTTATAAAAAGTTGATTAAAAATTAAAATATTAAAATTAAACTTCTCAAGTAATTTGTTTAGGATTTAAGTTAACTTTAGGATTTTATTTAGAAATTAAATTAAATTAATGTTGTAAATATTATTTAGGTTTATTATTTTTTTAAGATATTGAATAAGTTAAGAAGTAAGATTTCAGAGGTAGGTATCTTAATATTTTGATATTGAATACGTTAAAAATTATATTTAGTAATTTATGATTTTCATTAATTCATTTATTTAAACCATATTGTATTATTGTATGTTTGAACCATACTTTTAGTTAGTAATGCATCTTATGTTACAATGATAATGGTCATGGTGATATGTTTTGTTATCTTTATAGTTATGACATCATCTTCCGGTAGTGAAAGACACAGAAGCATGATGTGTCGTCCAGGAAAAGTCTGAGCTGATGATAATGCAACTCCTGCTTCTTAAGACCGTGGAGTTGAAAACTTGTTAAACCAAACAAGGTTTTTCAACCAATGGTTATAGATGGTTGAGTTTGCCTCCCAGTTTTATGCTACGAAAATTCTATCATCCAAGGTCATTTTGTCATGATTTTCACAACAAGGATTTCAATTTCAAGATCATTTGGTGTACCAGGGTCTACAACAATTTGTCACTCTTAAAATTCCATACTAAGACGACATCATGAAGGCCTTTTATTTGAACCTGAAAATTACAAAGGAAGCTAACCTCCTTAGTGAGGTTAACAACAAAAAGATCAATGTCACACCATTTGATTGAATGTTGTTGGCCAGACTTAAGTATAACGTAGTATACCTGTCATATCCAAACATCCAAGAAAGGTTGAACTACAACCTACAAAGTGCATTGAACTCAGTGCTTCGACCAGAGTTTGAGGGACATAATCTCCGAAATGTAGGCAATTTGAATGTGAACGATAGGCTACTTCATGCCTACGTTCACATATTGGTCCCACGGTCCACAAATTTTTCTTATGCATAAAGATATATTTATGTTATGGGCTATCAAAAATAATATATTCATTAATTGGCCACATCAGATAATGCAACACATGCTGAAATGTAGAGATAATAATATGGTGCTTCCCTACACGTTGCTGGTTGCACGAATCTTACATGTATTGAGCGTCGACTTAACCATCGAGTCATCTGTGCACCTAGGTTGTCAAATTATTTTGGTAAAAAAACATTGCACAAATTGAATATATTTTAAGTGAATGGTGCGTCGCAATATGGAACAGTGGATGACGATGACAATGAAGATGATGAAGAGTCACCACAACCCCATGACAATGTTCAACAACCCGCAACCCAGGCATTATTCCCTCAATCCCTCATGATGGTCAAATGTTTTCACAGATTATGACTGGTATTTAGGACTTACATTAAGGATTCAATAATTTAAGGATGGATATGCACAACAGATTAGATGATCTACGAATGGATATGCATACTAGATTTTACAGAGTGCACAACAAAATTAACTAGGTCAAGTATAAAATTGACGACTTCCGTTATAATTTCTAGTGATGTTTGTATTTCATTTAATTATTTATTGTTATACGTATTGGTATTGTGATGTAACTATTGACTTTAATCGTATTGTCCTTTTTTTTAGTATTTTCATGAATTTCATATTTCCGTATACATATTTCAATAATTTTTTAAATATTTTCAAATTGCAATAAATTTTAATATATCGACAATGTCTGCAAATTTTAATTTTTCTAATTAACTGACTTCACCAAATCATTATACGAATTATTGTCTACTGAGTCTTGTGTACCTATAATTAATTATAATTTATTTCAAATTAAATTTAACCGCAATGAGAAAACTTCTTATATTATTATTTCATAATTACAATAATAATCCATCACCTAACAAACAAATTTTAATTATACATTTTCATAAGATTATCTAAAATGTTCATCAATTACTTCCAACAAATTAATCATATTTCATTTTCAATTGTTTTTAATCAGAAGGACAAATTTGTAATCTTCCATTTTTATCAATTAAAAAAATACTAATATAAATTATAACCATCACATCACTCACAAACCTTCCCCCAAAATCCCTCTTTTTTTCACCATCCATCCCTTCATCCAAACAACCTAACTTTTCATGCACTTTCCTGTCAAATCCACTCCCTCAACCAAACAAAGCAATAATAAAATTTACCTTTATACCTGAAGCTAATTCAAAGCACCTAAGCATACACTTCACTACAAAAATGTTCTTAATTTTATCATCGCATAGAAATAACATAATGCCAACAAATTGGAGAACATTCATTGTTGCACCATTCTTGCCCACTATTATCTCATTTAGCAACTATTTTGTTACCACTCTATAGCATGTAATAAACACTAGTAGAAAAATACCTTTCTACGACAAGATATGATGTCAGTTAAAAAGGAATCGATGTGAACAAAAATGCGGTAGCAATTTTATAAATATTTAAAGAGTTATTACTTCAGTTCACACAAACCCTACGTAATATAACATGTTCTACGTCAGTTCCACAAATAACCAACGTACAAAAAGACTAAAAAGATAATAATTCAAATTTAAAAACTTTGTAATGGTGTTGAAGATACTAAGTTAGTTGGAAGCTCCCAACCGATGTACTATGTAGCAATATTACATTGGTTGGGTGCTCCCAACTGACATAGTATCTCCTTCATGGGTGCAAGAATGAATTTAGGAAAAATTGGATAAAGTTTGGTCACATATTACATCGGTTTGGAGCTCCCAACTGACATAGTATCTCCAAAGTGTGTGCGAGAGAGAATTTGGAAAAAGATTGGGAAAAGTTGGTCACATATTACGTCGGTTGAGAGCTCCCAATCGACATAATATGTCCTCTCGAGTTTAAATTAAGGTTAGATACTATATCGGTTATTGAGTTGTAATCGATGTAATATCCACTATTTTAACATTTCAGCCATTATTTTTCTCTTACACTTTGCCTCCTTCGTTTTCACTTTCGAGCACTCTGCTAGTTTTTCTCATTCACTTTGTCATTTCTGTGTTCGAAGTTGTTTCACGTGTCTTCATTGACTTCATTCACTTCATCTCCTCCATTGCGTTCACAATTTCACATTGTAGGGTTCGTTTCGTGTGGTGTCGCTTTTTCTTCTCACGGGTTTTCATTTGCATTTCGCATGGTGCTGCTTTCTCTTCTCACTGGTTTTCATTTGCATCTCTGTGTACACTGATTTTGCTAGGGTTCATTTGGCGTGCGTAAGCTCCACGATTTTCTTGGTTGAATTTTGTCACTTAGTGCGTTAGCCTTTCTCGGTTGCCATGAAAGCTTGGTTTGACATCCCTTGTCGCTTCTCTTTGCAAGAGGTTAGCAATTTTGTAAAATTCTAAAATAGTTAGAAATTTAGTTTTAAGCCACATTTTTCATCAACAACTTGATTTACTGTATATTTGATGGTAGAGTTTTTACACTATATAGATTTATTATAGATTTAGGATTTCAAAAATTTAAGAGAAAAAATCTTCAAATGTTCATAACTTTTGATAGAGAGCTCGGATTAGACGCTCCGAAAATGAAAGTTGCTCGAAACAACATAACAAAGCTTGTGGGCAATACCTAAAGGGGATTCAAAATTCAATTTTTTTTCTAAAATTTAATCGTTTACTATTTATTTTTTACTTTTTGTCTATTTCACCTATCTATACTTGTCAAAAAATTATGGAAAATATTGTGGTGTTTCCTTGTATGGATTAGAGATTTATCAAAGAATTCTCAAAAATTCTGAAGATTTTTTTTTCAAAAAATAGAGATATTACGTCGGTTGTGGGCTCCCAACCGATGTAATAAGGTAGATACTACGTCGGTTAAGAGCCACAACCGACGCAGTATCTCCTTCTGAGCGTTATTCGGACTGATATTTTACATCGGTGATTTATTTATCAACCGATGTAGTATATGCACTTACTACATCAATTACAGAACCGATTTAAAAAGTCCAAGACTTTCTACGTCGCCTGCATCTACATCAGTTATGGAACCGATATAGAATGTCCTTCATAACCGACATAGAAAGTGTTTTTTCTAATACTGAAAGGAACTCCCATCTAATTGAGTCATAATCTTTTTAAAGTCAATTTTCAACACAATACACTTTCTCTTTTTAAATCTCATTTCCTCTACTACCTCACTAGCTACCAACATACTATCCAATAATCCTCTCCACTCTAAAATAGTTACCTGATCTACGACTCTTGGCAAGACTCTCTTCAATTTAATAAATTTTTTTTATCTTCTCTTATAGACACAACCCACTAAACAAATTGGTCTATAGTCATCTAAATATTGTGGGTTTTCACATTTCAGAATCATAGCTATAAAGGAGGCATTACTACCATATGGCCATATCACATTCCTGTGAAAGTTATTCTCAACAAAGACAACATCATTTTTCATTATATCCCTGAATCTCTTCAAAATACCAAAAGTTAAAGTCATTTTGTTCAAGGCTATTTGAGTTATCACAACTCCACACAATAAACTTTATTTCACTTCTGTAAACTCCTCTATTAACATCTTTTTATCCTCACTAGATATGGTGGGAAAGTCTATATTCATCATTTTTATGTTTAAACTCCTTGTCTTCTTCAATCTCTCTTCCTAATAAACTTGTATCTCTTTTTTTACTACACTAGTGATGCAAACCTGTCTCTAAGACTGCAGACAAGAATAAAGAGGTCATTGAATTAGAGCCTTGATTAGGTGCTTATTAGGAGATTTGGCATAATTGGGCTTGTTTGGGCCTCGAAACAAACTTTTAAGCCTAAGTTCAAAATTGGAGAAGATCACTCTAGAGATTTTGGAGTTTCAAGGTTACAAGACCTCTACTCGTAAAAATTGTATAGAGTAGTGTAGAATTTATTTTAGGCCTTGTATTTTGGGCCAAGTAGAATAGCATTTTGGGCCTTGTATTTGGGTCAAGTAGTGTAGGGTTTTTGCATTGAAGCTCATAAGAAAAAATGGATGGTCACCTTTGAAAGAAGCCTCCAAGAAGGTGTCACTTAGGAAAAAATGAGTCTAAGAAGACATTGCATGCCACTCCAAGTAGGCGCAATATAGGAGCTTCTTCTCTTAGCTTCTTTTGCCACTTTTCTACTTCTGATTGGAGAGTATTTGAAGCTTGGACTTAAGCTACCTTTGTTACATGACACTCTCTTAATGGAGAGGATCCTCTCCACTCATGGCTTGCCACTTGTCAAGCTCTTATTGGAGAATTTTTGAGAAACTTACAAGACAAGTCATCTTTTAGTTTATAAATAGGAAGCTCATGTAATTGAAAATTTAGCTTTTGAATGAATAAGAATTGAAGTGTTGTCCAGATGCCTCTACTTGTTCTAGAAGCTCTAGAGTAATCTCAATTTTCAAGACTCTCTAGTTTTCACCTAAGAGTGTTGGCGTAACCCCTCTATTCTTGACTTCCAAATCCATCTCACACGTCCTAAACACTTCAATTTCCGTTGCATCATCTTTAAAATTCACAAACCACATGAATCAAGGAAAATGCATTCAATTGAAGCTAAATTGAATCAACTAGGATCTTTACTCCATTCTCCATTGATTTTAACCTCCTTGACCTCAGTCTTTAGCCTCCTTTTAGTTAATCATAGAATGGTAAAACCTGGAGTTAAAATCACCTAGCTTTATCCATTCAGTCCTTATTTCTTCCTAGCTAATGATTTCTATCCATGTTTAGTTTTTTTAGCTTAACAAACATTTATCTCCTTTATATAGCTCCCCTTTCATGTAAACCACAATCCTCGTCTACTTTATCCAATTCAACAATCTTATTAATGATGTTCTTTTTAGTTTGATCGACTATTCTGAACACGTCCCTATTCAATACTTTCAAATCTTGTTTCATCATCTTAAACTTTCATTTTAGGATAGTTATCATTTCCCTATTAACCATGTAAATTTCCCACTATTTACTCACGAATGAATAAAAACCACTCTCTGATTTTCATATATCTAACATGTTAAGAAACTCAAAGGATTCAACATTTGATGAAGTCAAGCAATTGAACAAACCCAAAACAAAGCATGGAAGCTAAAGATGAAGACCTAGGCCTTGTCTTAGTAGGTTTGAGTGAGTGTGATTGAAGGTGAAGGTAAACCTATGCAAAGCTTAGAACAAACTCCTTGACACAATTAAAACATACTTAAAAACAAGTAACAAATTGAGCAAAAGCTTTTGAGAAAGATTATTTTCAAAAATTCAATTTTTAGCAGAAAATAAACCGATTCACTTTTCATGAAATCGACTTATTCACGTTCTGCACATAACTGAGTTAACTATTTTCTTAAAAATAGTTTGGGTATTTCACGTTTTAAATACCTGGGGTTTTGAGAGCGATTTATGAACAATACAGAGAAGAGAATTTCAAACAAGATTGACAAGATTTTGGTGAGGAATAAAACTGCTTGGTTTTTTAAAGTTTAAAGAAGTTTTCTTGGAGAATCAAAAGCCTTGATTTTGTATTGTGCCACTGGTGTTCTTCGAAGTTGTGCATTGGATTTCTTTCTCTGAATATCAGGAAGTTTCTTTACTCAATTCTTGAACCTGTTTTGATTCAAGTATTGAGTTTTTAGTTTGTATAATTGTAATTCTTTGATTCAATTGGGTTTTGGTGATGCTATAGGGTTTAGCATTGTTGTAATCTAAATTTTTGGGACTGCAGGGTGTTAGTTTTGTAATTCAGAAGTGATTTGTAATCTTGCAGGGTGAAACAAGTGTTCATGATTGTAATTGTGTACAATTGAGTGTTGTTAGTGGAATTTTTCTTGCTAGGGTTGCAATAAAGACTGGATGTAGCCCTTGAGGAAGGGTGAACCAATATAATTGCTTATGTGTTCTTCTCCTACTCTTCTCTCAGCGTTTTGTTCTAGTCTGCACTATTTCATTCATTTTATCTGGACACTGTATTCGCCTATTTGAATTTTTGAGTTTTTGCATTCATTAAATTAGTTGTTGATTGATTGTTTAATCTTGCTCTTAATAAATTCTACATTGTGTCATTCTTCCAATTTGCATAGCTAATTTTTGAAATTAGTGATTCTGTGATTTTGCATTATGCCATTTGATTCTGTGTTGTTGTACTGCAATTGTGAGAAACTATTTTTTTTTTTTGCATCTTAACCATTGTATCCTACTTGAATTGCCTCGCATGTTCTTTTTATAAGTTTCTCAATTTTGGTTTTTCAGAGGCTTAGTTGTGCGCATGAATTGCCTTGCTGTTGTGAATATATGAATACATTACTTGCCTAACTCACATTAGATTTGCTCTAAAATTCCTCAAATTATCTCTCTGCATTATTAAAAGTTGATCCTTTGATCTTGTTCTGCATAAGGTATTTCTAGCTTTAGGATTTGAGTTGTTTTCTACATAATTGAAAGTGATTTCTAGTTAGCTTTAAGTGTGGTTGTCTTTCTATTGTTTCTGAAATTAGATTTAGTTTCTTTGTATATTTGATTCCAGTTTCTTCAAATTGTAGATTGGGTGTTGTTATCAAATTGTGTATACTACTGAACTTTGAATACCCATTGTAGTCGTGATCATTGCCCCTTTTTGAGAGTGCACAATTTGTCACTTGAGTTGCTTTGATTCTTAGTTGAGTCTTATTCCTATGCACTCTGGTTGCTTGTATTGAAGATTGTTAAATTCTATCTCTGAGTGTATTGGTTATGCAGTGCCTATTGTATATCATTGTGTGAAATTTTAATTTTCTCAATTCTTCTAGAAAATAAACTCATTTATTTGTATTTGAATTGATTCATTTTCTGCACTGCACCTTGAGTCATTGATTATAGAGATTCTTGAAAACTCTCATTTTGCAAAAAATGATTGGTATTTTTTAAATAAAAAATTTTGTAAAGTTCAATTCATTCCCCTCTTGAACTTAACCTAAACATATTTTCATAACATTCTATATGGTTTGGGCCCCTAATGTACTTGTGATATCTTCAGTATAATGGAACAATGATCTGACACTATTCTTGTTTTCTTCCTTGCCATATATTCATCCATTCATTTGACAGAAGTATTTTGGGTCCTACTTTTTATTGACCCAATTGCTTTACACTATGTGTACTTTATGCCTATGAGTGGTAAATCTACCATTCTTGTGTTCTTAATAAACACATTAAAACCCTCAATCTCTCTCTTAGTGATTCCTACTTGGCTCACTCCTATCATTTCCTAACTACTTCTCTTTGAATTAAAGTCCCCCAATACTACTCGTACTTGGTTACTTCCATTATGTTGGATTGACCGCTTACCACTAGGGCAAAAGCTATAGATCATAGTTAAGGAGACTCACTTAGCCTCCGCAACAAGACAATTGATGTCTCTTGCAATAATCTCGCCCTTAGCAATTATCCTACTAAGATTAAAACTCTTTCAATTGTGAGTTAGCTCATGGCCTATGCCATAGGACAATTGCACAATCTGCAACAATCTCTCCCTAAACAATTGTCCTACTAGGAATCAAACTCAAGACCTTGACTTTGATACCAATTGTTGGATCGAGCACTAACAACTAAGACAAAAGTTATAGCTAATATTCAGGGTGTAACTCTTTCTACTTGAAAGTGTAATAGTCCAAACATTATGATTCGATAACTTGGCCCATCTGGCCCCCACCACGAGACACTTGATGCCACCTACAATACAATATTCCTAATATTAGTTAATTCTTCCTACATTTTCTATTTCTCATTGAAAATGCATGATGAGTACATATTCACTATCATGACTAGGATATCTTCACCCTCCACTTACCTTCTATGACTAAATACCCCTTCTCATAAATATAATTTTCACACTCGTAACTACCCTTTTGTGAAATAGTCAAAATTCCTCCATGCTTGTTATCAGCTATATTATGTAACCATTTGTATTCATGTTTCCCCATACTCCTTAACCATTCTAATTTTTATTAATGTTGTTTGTTGAATGCATACAAAGTCTGGCTTCACGTCTTTTAGATAATTCCATCTTGTAGACACCCCAAACCCTTTACATTTATGCATAGTATCCTCATTTATCACCCATGTTAACCCCTGTTGATTGTTTATTTTATTATTTTATTGGTATGATCTCTCTTCTTCAAATTTTTTTTTAGTTCATTTAGGATACATTGTTCATCTCCATCATATGTTATTCTTATCTATTTTCCCAACTCTCAGCTAATCGCCTCATATGGTTCATCTCGTAACCAAAATAGTCTATTACAATTACTAATGTCATTATCAAAGATTGAATTGTTAAATGCATGAATAGTTAATCTCATTTTCATACGCTAATTAGCCTATGCTTTTGCATCCATGGTTGAGTAGTTTGATATCCCTCCTTCCCCCGATCAAAATTTTGGTTTGTTGGTTCCTCTATCCGTCCTAAGAGAAGGGTCTCTAGGCAGATGTTAGCTGACTTAATGATGATCATTTTCTCCTTCGTCGAGACGCCATTGTAGTTTATTTGTATGTGAAGTTTGATCATTGATTACCATTCATGCTTTGTCTAAAGCTTTCTCCCATTTTATATGTGGTTTGAAACCCGTTATGATTGTTTTGGGTAATCGCCTTGATGTTTGAGGAGTGGGTCACCAGTATTAGGGCATAAAGAGTTTAGATGAAGGCTATTGTATCCTTGCTTAAGCTTTCCTTCTAAGTCCTTTACACACATTCTTTTAAGGTCCGGAACATCATTTGGGTCGTTTCTCACCAACTACCACGCCAATCGTACTAAGGAGGTTGCACCGAGGATTCAAAACAAGCCTTAGTATGTGCTAGGTTATCACCTAAACGATACCATTGAACTTTCCAAAATGCTGCCACATTTTGTCGTGTTACTTTCAGACACTTTTCTACTTTGTTGAACTTGACCCTCGCCTATTTTCGTACGGTCAATTATACCATTTATCCATACTTTGCTTTCCTCTATACAATTTCCCATTTCCATGTTTCACACACAACAGTCTAGTCCTGACACCTCCCCTTCAATATGCATGTTGCAATCCATCCTTGTTGACTCCTCTATGTGTGTCACTGGCTTGTCAATCATCGTTCCTTTCGTTGTCGTAACCCCATTGCATGTGTAATATCCATTCGCCTTTGAACACTCAGATTCAAATGATAAGATCTACATCCTTTTGATTTATATTTCAAAGTTGTCATCATCTAAGGTATTGTACTTACACTCAACTGTAATAGGTGCAATTAGCTAGTCCTCAAGAGATATATGATAAATGTGACCATTAATTTTGATCTTTTTCATCTTGGCCTCGCAACCATTAGGCATTCATTCTTTCATGTAACCTAGCATACTCCAATTGACCCATAATTTTCATTACGTCGTCAAACTAAACACGTGTTCCTGTGATTGCTACTATCTTTTGAAAATATTCATAACTCCTTAAGGATACAAGTAGACCTTTGAACCCCATCCAACATCACCTTTTCTCTAAGTACATCTTGAGCTGACCAGGATGTTATTAACTCGAACACTAATTTCAGTCATATAAAGTGTTCTTCAATTAACTTCTCTGTATTTGCTTCTTTTTTTTCCTTTGTTTTCTCTAAATGTGGTATTCCGTGGTCATTCCGATAACCATCTTCCTTCCCCTCTACCCTAATTTCTATCCCCTCCCAATTCACAACATCTTCGTTTATCTTTCTTGTTAAAGCTTGTGCTTACATTTGGTAGTCCTTCCTCATTAACACCATCTTGCTCCTTTCTCTTGTAGCCTATTTTACTCTTACGTCATTCTATCCATGTGTTCGTTTTTCTCGTTCCTCTTATACTTCAATATATAACATAAATCTTTCTTTTCCCGATTCAAATGGAGTCCAATTGTTTCTCTATAATGTCCACGTTATCCATCTCTTCAAATCTTCCAAAACCAAACATTTCCTCTCTCGGGTTAAGCCTCCTAGATATTAAGACTTCTTATACTTTATCCCATCACTTGAATATTTTTCACATGTCTTATTGGCTAAAGCTCGCTAGAAAGTAAGAGAAAAGAATAATGCATATATACCTTCCTTTTCGAATCTTAAAACAAAGTGATAACAAAGTTATTAATAAAAAAAATGCATGTAAAGTATATGATAATGGATTTATATGTTATTTACAACTTCGACCGCAAAAGATTTAAACTGAAATGAAATATTAATCTATTCTATGTCACCTAAATCCTTAAAGAGAAATTAGTTTCTATGAAAAGTAAAAGAAATTAAAAATAAAAATTCTCTAATCATTACGAGTAAGAATACAAATATTATTATTTTTTAATTCGATGGAAATCTAACTAATGGAAATGAAATATTTATGATTTGGATGTATGGTACGAAAATTGCTTCAAGTTTATCAGAAATTTTAACTTCAGATGTTTTTTATCATTTTCAGAATTTTTTAAAAAGCACTATCTCTTAGTCTTGAAAATATCCTGAACATATCAAATATGTTTATAGTTTTCCTAAAAACAATATAATTTCTAAAAACATAATTTTCATATATGAAAAATGATTTCTTTTCGTATATTAAAAGTTATCCAGATGGTCCCTCTTGGACCTTTTTCTACTGTTGGGTCTGCCACTTCTCATTATGGCACCAGCTTTTAGTTTTACTTTTTCTTGGTTAATTTGTTGTTTTTTTTTTTCTTTATTTTTTCTTTTTGTTAGACTTCTTTAGAATGTCTCTTTTTTT
>Ga0099824_1000770_pt1 | contig 41465 bp, 22 predicted proteins | sample SiratrowhiteBW_FD_76837 | JGI IMG/M metagenome (GOLD analysis project Ga0099824, IMG submission 76837) | Root nodule microbial communities of legume samples collected from California, USA - Siratro white BW | ecosystem: Host-associated > Plants > Roots > Nodule | place: USA: California... | reverse complement strand
TCTTGTCGCTGTGTTCTCTCCTGTTTTTTCTATATACACTCACACATCTGTTTTTTATGATTTTACATATTTTTTTAAATAGATTAAAAAATTATATATATATATATATATATATATATATATATATATATATATGATTATAATTCCTTAGAAATATTGTAATAATGAAAAATTTGTGAAAACATACGAGATATAAACGTGATTTAAGAAATCTCAAAGATTTTATTATAAATTATTCTATTTTTTCCTTTATTTACTTTTTTTTTCTCTTAATTTAATTTGTTGATTCTGTTTTTCTTATTACAAGAAAGTTGGATTGAATTCTTTATTTTCTAAAATCAATTGAATATGGTTTTTCATAGCATTAACTATGAGAGAAACGTGTCAATTTTACAATTATTTTTGTTGAACTAAAGTTTGACAAAAACAAACTTTAAGAAATCTAGATTAAGAGATCTATGATTTTGAATATGATTTTGAAAATTAAGAGATCTAGATGGTTTTTTTTATAGAGGAACTAAATTAAACAGGTTAAATAAAAAGAAAGATTAAATTGAACAAAAATCAAAAGAATAATTAAAATTTTCACTGTATTAACCTTTTTTTATATGTAGTACTTTTAAAATGTTACTTTCATTAAATAATTATTTTTTATAATTGTTCTCCTCAAATCCTAAATCCTAAAACATAGTTGTTTAAGGTGAGTTTCTAGAGACTTTGAGAAAGTAGAGTCTTTGGTTGAGTTGAATCTTGTAAAAGGTGGTTATTGAGCTTACCAAAATGTCAAATAGAGATTTTTTTGTAACAGATTGTTCGACACTCAAGTTAGTAATGTATTTGACGTCTGCGGTACTGACTTTATGGGACCATTTTCTGTTTCTTCTAGTTTTACTTACATCTTACCTGTTTTGGATTATGTTCCTAAATGGATTGAGGCAAAAGCCACGTTAATTCTAGTATTGTAGTGAATTTTGTTAGTACCCATATTTTTTGCAAGTTTGGTGTTCCCAAGGCCATCATAAGTGACTAAGGTTTTCATTTTTGTAACCCAAGCATGGATGCTTTATTGTAAAAATATGGAGTCCTCTCATATTTTTCTCTTTTTTTTCTTTTGCATTTTGTTTTTCATTTTATTTGTTTCCTTGCATTCTCATGTGTTTAGAATCTACATCACTTTTTTGTTGGTTTGACTGACACCCTTTTTGCATTCTATCCCCATGATTAGTGTTGAGCTAAGAACTAAACTGAACTTGATTTTTGGTTGATTCACTTAGTTGGACTATCTCTTATATGGATTTTGATGATTGTGTCTGACTGATTGTGTGCTTGGCTTTTATGTATGTGATGGCATTTTACGACTTTGTGAGCTTATTTGGGCCTACATGAATGAATTCATCTATATATCATTCTCCTTTCTTCTTGTGTGACATTGTCTCTCATTGATGTTGTTTTCTAGAACTTGATCTCATCCTTTTTGCAGCTTTATGTTCACTTGTTTGCATAATTATGATTGAAGTGTTCTTCCTATTTAACCTACTTGACCATACAATCATCTTATCCATTATTTTCCCTTTTCAACCCCTTTGAGCCTATATTTTCCCATTCTTTCATTTAGCTCATTACAAGCCTAAGCATAAAACCATTTTTGTCTTTTCCTTTGATTATTAAGTGAGCATGATGGTTTTCTTTTGGTTGTGTAAATTGTTGAGTGTGGGGGTTGCCCAAGACGTGCAAAAATGCTAAGTGTAGTCGAAGGTTGATTGATCGTGTATGGATTCTAGAACTTATAATTGTTCATGGGTTTCATTTTATGAGAGTTTCATCCTCTTTTTGTTTATTCAAAAAAAAAATTTAGAAAGAGAGAAGAAAAATCTTGATCTTGTATAGTCATTTATTTCAACAAATTTTAGTGACATTAATTGTATAGTTTGGGTTGGAGTAATTTCAATTATTGGGTAGCGTTCATTATTAATTTTATTGATGTTGCCAAAATATCATGCTTTTTTAATAACTTTGGATTTTATCTCACTTGACAAAAATAAAAATGTATTCCTACCTGTTACCTTAGCCTTATTGCAACCTTAATAAAGTCCTCTTGAATGATGCAAACTTGTTTTTCGAAAGTGGAGAATTAGAATTCTTGCAAGCTTATGGTAAGGAAATGTTCATTGAGATGGTTTGAGTGTTATACACCTTCCTAAACACTCGAGAGGAAGAGAGATACACTATCTGGAAGGCCAACATACATGACTGTCATTTGCATAATTGGTTGTATAAATTGATTAATCTAAATAGAGAGAAATTCTCACAATGTTGACCAACCTTTGAAAATAAATTTTGATTTAATCCTCCTTGCTCAAATACTTTTCCATTGGTTGCTTGTTGAATGAATTGGGTTATAGTCTCAACCATTTAGCCTTTATTTTCTTTTGTCTAATTTAGAGTTTGCTAAGTAGTGTAAAAGGATAAGTGGGGTAATTTGAAATTTATTTATTTTAACTACTTTTCTGTTGAATAATGATAACAATAATGATAAATCAGTTAGTAATTAATAGGTCCTGTACCATTTTTCTGTATTTGGGCTAAATGGGATTTAATTAAAGGTTTGATTCAATTTGCTATAATTTCTGGAATTTTTTTCAAACTTGAGTATGCTTTGTATTTTATTCATAACGTTTGCTACGAACCTTAGATTACTTTATATTTATGTTATTTTGCAAATAACTCAAAGATCTACAAACTTTATTAAACAGAAAAGTGGACAAAATCAGCCTTAAAGTTTGCATACGAAATCTAGACAACATTTTGAGCAAAATCATTAATCTTAGATCAAATTAAGGTAGCATAGAATGGGGCCTGGGCCACCTTAGGTTGTGCAAAAGAATTAGGATTACGTGTTTTTCTTTAGTTGGACGTATTGTAAGGAAGAGAGAGAGAGAGAGAGAGAAAATCAACCTTGAAGTTTGGATACGAAATCTAGACAACATTTTGAGCAGAAATCATTAATGTTAGATCAAATTAGGGCAGCATAGAGTAGGTCTGGGCCACCTTAGATCTCACAAAAGAATTAGGATCAGGATTTTTCTTTGGTTAGACGTATTGTAAGGCAGAGAGAGAAAGAGAGTATACATTTTATTTTATTTTTACAATAGCCACACTACACAACATATTGAGTACAATTCCTCTTTCTTTTCTTCTTCTTCACGTCTGCATTTTCTTTTTCTCTTAATTCATGTTCTTTCTACTTCAATTTGGGATGCCAACGATGATGATGAGTGGCTGACCTCTTTGCTCAATCCGGTGCCTGAAGGTTCTCCCATTTCCGTTAATGCTTAGGTTCATATTTTGTATTTCTTTTCACAAATTACATTTTCATTTGTTGTTTTAATTTGGTTATTAGATTTAATATTTGGATTAATCTTGTAATTGAATCAATACATTCAAATTGGAATGTGTTGTAGAATTTCCAAATTGGAGCAAGTCGAACCGACATTGTTGCTCACCAGGCGATTGTATTGATTTGGCACACTAAGTGTTCGATTAAATGCTTCATGATTGTGGAGTATTCAGAATGTTAAACATATGCAGGGATTCTGGTCTATTTAACCCACAGATGTAATTTGGATTGTGTGTAGGAATCGGTGAGGGATTTGGGAGAACTGAAGGGAGATTGGGTTAATTTTTCATTACTTGAATTTCTCTATTTTGTTTGAAGTTCTTTTTCCTTATTGAATTTAAATACTTTATTAAAAACCCCTATATTTTAAGGGAACATTTGAGTGTTCCCTGGGAAGAATGACCTAGGTTAGCTATACTGCAAATTTTCGCCTCCTACTTTAATTTGGGGTGCGTTCTACAACGTGCATCAGTCTTTAGCTAGTGAAGAATACGAGGAGGAAGCAATGGAAGGTGATTTATTGATGATTAGGAGGTTGTTGGGAAGTCAACTACAACTTTTGGACCAATCCCAATGAGATAAAATTTTTCATATTAGATGTTATATCAATGAAATATTATGCTCTTTGATTATTGATAGTGGAAGTTATACCAATATGGATAGCTCTAGACTAGTGTCCAAATTATATTTGGAGACTAAGCCACATCCTAGGCCATACAAACTTCAATGGCTTAGTGAAGATGGAGAGTTGATCGTGAATAAGCAAGTGAAGGTGTGCCTTTCCATGGGAAAATATACTGACAAGGTGTTATGTGATATAGTTCCAATGAAGGTAAGTCATATCCTATTAGGGAGACTGCGAAAATATGATACAAGGGCAATCCATGATAGGTTCACAAATAATATTTCTTTCATACACAATGAGAAGAAAATTATTCTTAAACCATTATCTCTTAGAGAGATTTGTGAGGACCAAATAAAATTGAAAGAAGGAAGAATTCAAGAGAAAGGACAAAAGAGTGAAACATATAAAAAGAATGGAAAGAAAAAGAGTGAAACCCATCATCAGGGAAGCAAGAGTGAAACACTTGAGAACAAAACAAGTTGTTTGGTTAGAAAGAGTGAGGTGAAGAAGGTGTTGTTGGCCAATAAGCCACTTTACTTTTGTATTACAAAAGTAATATTTTGATTGCTAACAACTCTAACGAACCTGTTCTTCCTGTTAGTGTTGAATTTTTGGAAGGAATATAAGGATGTGTTCCAAAAAGAAATCCCAAATGGACTACTACCATTAGGGGAATTGAGCATCACATTGATCTCATTCCTAAAGCTTCTTTACCCAATCAACCAACTTACATGAGCAATCCCAAGAGACTGAAGAAATTCAATGACAAGTTAAAGAATTGATGAGCAAAGGGTGGGTGCAAGAGAGCATGATCTCGTGTGTTGTTCCCGTGATATTGGTGTCTAAAAAGGATGGAACTTGGAGGATATGCACAGACTGCAGAGCTCTCAATAATATCACAATCAAATACGAACATCCTATTTCTAGGTTAGATGATCTCCTTGATGAGTTACATGGTGCTTGTGTGTTTTCTAAGATTGATTTAAGAAACAGGTACCATCAAATTAGGATAAGGGAAGGGGATGAGTGGAAAACTGCATTTAATATTAAGTATGGCTCATATGAATGGCGAGTGATGCCCTCTGGGCTAACTAATGCCCCAAGCACCTTTATGAGATTAATGAACCATGTCTTAAGGGAATTTTTGGGCAAGTTTGTTGTGGTATATTTTGATGACATTATGATTTATAGCACTAATATTGATTTACATTTTTAACATTTGACTATTGTAATGCATGTGCTTAGAAAATAACAATTATTTGCTAATCTTGAAAAATGTTCTTTATGCATTGACCATGTTGTATTTCTTGGATTTGTTGTGAGTGCTAAAGGGGTACAAGTGGATGGGGGGAAAGATTAAGGCCATTGAAGAGTGGCCTACACCTAAAAATATGAGTGAAGTGAGAAGTTTTCATGGTTTAGCTAGTTTCTATAGGAGGTTTCTTAGGGATTTTAGTACCTTAGTTGCACCTCTTAATCATATAGTTAAAAAGCATGTAGGGTTTAAGTGGGAAGAGAAACAAGATCAAGCCTTTGTTGCCATTAAGCTTCGGCTAACTAATGCTCCCATTCTTGCATTACCAAATTTTACAAAATCCATTAAAATTGAATGTGATACATCTAATGTGGCCATTGAGGCTGTTTTAATTTAAGCCAATTGCTCATTCTAGTGAGAATGGGGTTGTCCTAAACTATCCCACTTATGAAGAGGAATTGTATGCTTTAGTGTGTGCATTGAAAACTTGGCAGCATTATCTTTTGCCCAAAGAATTTGTAATTCACAGTGACCGTGAATCCCTTAAATATTTGAAAGGAAAAGGTAAGTTGAATAAAAGGCATGCTAAGTGGGTTTAGTTCCTTGAACAATTTTCATATGTCATTAAACATAAAAATAGAAAAAGGAAAATTGTTGTTGATGCATTATCTAGAAGACATGTGTTATTTTCTACTCTTGAAACTAAAATTTTTGGACTTAAAAGTTTGAGAGAGATGTACTTGCATGATGCTGAATTTTCTAAAATGTATACTGCTTGTGAAAAGGTGTCTCAAAATGGATACTATAGGCAAAATGGTTACTCGTTTAAAGAGAAAAGATTATGTGTGCCTAAGTGTTCCATAAGGGATTTACCGATAAGAGAGGCACATAAAGGTGGTTTGATAGGACATTTTCGGGTACAAAAGACTTCAGAAACATTGCATGAGCATTTTTATTGGCCCCGTGTGAAGCACGAAATGTGCATAAATTTTGTGAGCATTACATTGTTTGTAAAAATGTAAAATCAAAAGTGATGCCACATGGTTTATATACGCCTTGCCTATACCTAACTATCCTTGGGTTGACATTTCTATGGATTTTGTCTTAGGATTGCCATGAACAAAAAATGGTAAGGATTTTGTTTTTGTTGTTGTTGACAAGTTATCAAAAATGGCACATTTCATATCTTACAACAAGGCAAATGATGCTTGTCATGTAGCTGACTTATTTTTGAGGAAAGTTGTGAGAGTTCATAAAGTGCCTAGGAGTATTATAAGTGACTGGGACATTAAGTTTCTTTACTACTTATCATCCAGAAATTGGTAGGCAAACTAAGGTAAATGAATGGGACTTTAGGCACTTTGCTTAGGACTGTTTTAAAGAAGAATCTTAAGTCTTGGGAAGAATGTTTGTCTCATGTAGAATTTGCTTATAATAGAGTTGTCTATAGCACAACTAATTGTTCACCATTTGAAATTGTGTATGAATTTAATCCTTTAACACCACTTGATTTATTGTTTATGCTTGATATTTCTATTTTTAAGCATCAAAGATGATTAGTAACTTACATTATATTATAAAAACAAAAATAATGTATTATTTGTTAATTAAATCATACCCTTGTACTACTGCTTTCATCTATGAACTTGGCTGATATGAACAGAACCAAACCACGGTGTTGTCCGCGAGACAGATATACATTAGTTGCCAATGGGACCTAAAATAGTCAATTCATTACTCATGTTCACTTGATTACTTAAGATGAAAATATAAAGATGTAGATCGTCGAAACTGCAACATACACTCCCTCAATCGCTACCAGATGAGGAGGATCACCAACAAACAACTTACAACGATATGAAACATCGGTGTTTGTGTCCTCCTCAGCAACACAACTCCCCTTTGTGCTAACTCTCCCACCTGTAGGTACTACTACATCTTGCTGCAGAGGAGTGTGTTATTGCAAGATGCCCATGGATTCGAGCTTCTGGTCAAATTCTCGTCCTAATTCATCTCTTAAGTTACCTTTTAATTCATCTTTATTTCATCTGTGACTTGTTCCCTTATCTGTTGGGTCAGTTCAGGTTTGAGCCTTTGTGTGAGCTTAGCAGCTAGCTCCTCCATCATTTGTGGATTCACAAATGAGCTAGAATGGGGATCTAATCCAAAATACTGCCTCACCCCCACACCAAACCCAACAGTCCAGACGCGACTAGGGTGTTCTTCGGTGCCAATAGTTGTCGTTAATATATCATGTCTTCCGAGGCTGACAAAACTTCCCTGTGAGCTCTGCATGTTGTGAATCAGTTTTCTTCCATTATGGTAAATTGGCAGTATGTCGTAAAAACCCATCACATTTTCTTCCATTTGCATGTCATGTCAAGTTCTTTGCATCCTTAACATTGGCCAAAAAACATTTGAATCACAGTATGATTGGAAGATACCACAATACTTTTGCAAGAGGACTCTATTTCATGTCATCTTCATCACTGTAATCATTCTTTACTTTGTATCATGATACCCCGCATTTACGAAACTTATGCAATCCTTCAAACATTTTTCTATACAATATACAATCATTGGGACAAGCGTGTATTTTTTTCGGTACTCCATACCCATCAGACACAATATCTTCTTCGCCCTCATAGTGACTACTCGGTAATGTATTATCTTATGGAAGTATTTCATAAAACAACTCGAGCAATTCAGTGAAGCTTTTATTGCTTCACCCATTTCTTGCCTTAATATTAAATAATTATAATACAGCTCACAAATGTGTAAAACTTGAACAATCGGAATACAAATCTGTTACTGAATCATCTTTCAACGAATCATACACGTGTTTGGTGGAAACTATCTTCTCTAATATAACTAATCATGTCCTTCATGCAATCCTTAGAATGTATATTAGAATGTTGACATTCAGTCTCAGATATATATGGTAGGTTCAGAACTTCACCATGCCAAGTTCATGTAGTATAGCTCTTCAAGAAATCATCACAAAGAGCATGCTCTTGTATCAACTCAATATCTAGTCTTTTCCCATTCAAACAATTCACACATGGACAATAATATCTTTCATATATTCCTGCTCCATTCCGTTCAAAAAATTGTGTAAACTCTTCAAAGCCTTTCTCATATACATCACCGATAAGACTGTCATTTATCCAACTTCGATCCATGACTATGTATAGTAAAGGATTTTCATACACATCACTCAATGCACAAATTAATTACAGATTATCGAGATTGAACATCCCCAGACTCAATACCAACACGCTCAACATATATATCCAAACATACACAGAAAGCATTTAAAGTATACAGGGAAAGCATTCGAAGCATACAGAGAGAACATTCTAAGGATACAAAAAACACACCTTTTGAGAAGTGAAGGCACACGAGTGGTGATGCAAGTGGATTGGGGGCCAAAACGAGTGGAATACTGAAGTGAATGACAATGCCACACGAGCACAAGAATGACACCACTCAACTTTGATAATGGCACACCAGCACAAGAATGGCACAACGGTGACACAAGAACGTGGAAGTAGAAAATGTAGTGACGAAGACACAGAAAACAAACACATGATGAAGATGAAGACAATGGCACACAAATGAGAACGTGGGAGAAGACGAAGATGGAGTGAAAAGAACTCTCAGTGAGGCAAACTAGTGAGGGAGAACCAAACGTAAACCAGCAAGGTAGAAGCGAAAGCGTAAGGAAAACAGTGAGGCATAGAAGCAAAACGTAAGAAGGGTTTAAAAGGGGATATTACATTGGTTATTCAAATAACCAATGTAATATCCCTGCCCCCCAAATTTCCCAATTTTCTCCCAATTTCACCACGTGACCCATAGAAAACATACTACATTGGTTGTGGACCAACCCCGATGTAATAGGTGTAGTGCCAAATCAAATTTTAAATTATTTTGTTTTCAGTCTTTTCTACATCAGTGAGGAGTAGCAACCGATGTAGAATGGGGTACATTATATCGGGTCTGAAGCAACTGATGTAGAATGGGGTACATTATATCGGGTCTGAAGCAACCGATGTAATATCTCTTCACATAATTTAAAAAATGTACCGCATTTTTATTTACATCGGGTACATCTTAACCGACGTCTTATCCTGTTGTAGTATTTGTTTTTTGTACTAGTGCTTTTTTTAATAATGAGGTGTGGCATGAAAATGGGGTGTGCAAATAATCAAGTTGTTAGGTTTAGAGCCCGGGTTTTTTATAATGAGATGTGGTAGGAAAATGGGGTGTGCTAATAGCAAAGTTGTTGGGTTTAGAGACCAGGCTTTTCTTTATAATGGGTTGTGGTAGAAAATAAGGTGTGAACTAATAGCAAAGTTGTGGGTTTAGAGCCCAAGCTTTTTTTATAAAGAGATGTGGTATGAAAATAAGGTGCACCAATAGCAAAGTTGCTAGGTTTAGAGCCTAGGCTTTTTTCATAATGAAACGTGCTATGAAAATGGAGTGTACCAATAGAAAAGTTGTTGGGTTTAGAGCCTAGGCCTTTTTTATAATGAGGTATGTGATATAAAAATGAGATGTGCAAATAGGAAAGTTGTTGGGTTTAATGAGCCCACACTTTTTTTTAAATAGTGGTGTGATATAAAAATGGGATGTGCAAATAAGAAAGTTGTGGTTTTAATGAGCCTAGACCCTTTTTTAAAATAGTGGTGTGTGATATAAAAATGAGATGTGCAGATATCACTACTTGTTGGGTTTAATGAGCACGGATTTTTTTAAAATAGTGGGGTGCAATATAAAAATTGAATATGCCAATAGAAAAACTTGTTGGGTTTCATGAGCCCAAACATTTTTTATTTAATAATAAGGTGTGGTATACAACAACAACAACACCAAGAGACACCAGCGAAAACCCAAAAGAAAAACGACCATTCAACATCCCAAATATGATAGGAAAGTAAAATGTTGTCGTGTTTTCCAACCCCGTCTGTGCACATGCCATGAGGTCACGACCAGCAGTAGTTATGGGAATCGCGTGACACTGAATGGGTGTGGGTTTCACATACTTGCATCACTTGATGTTCTTCTTTAACCATTTATCGAAGTTCGTATTGTCGAAAATGTTTGATCGTTGTCGTTTCACGAGCAAATTAAAAGAATTTCAATGTTGACCACCTAACATAGTGTTAGACCATTTAACACCAAAGAGATGATAGTATGGATAAGGGAAAGTTAAACCCAAGTCATCTCCCAACGAATCCAATAGTAGATTCAAACAATCAATATTCAAAACTTATCTACAATAAAGAAAGTTAGTAATAGCAGTAAATTAAAGAGGAGGTTGAGGATTGTTGTGCAAGAAATTAAAATAGATTATTTAAAAATAATAACGAAAATAGGTTGACTCTCAAGTTCTTTCACAACAAATTCTTCCTTGGTTTTCTTAATATTATTATGCTTCAATTCTACTCATAGAGTTAAACTCAATCAAACAAGCGTAAATGAAATTCAACAGAATCTTATTAGAAAAACGAACGTCTACTAATATATTCAATATCTTACCTCGTCTCCAAGCATATACTTAATGAGATGTATATTTTTTATCTCTTGAATAATCGTACAAGAAATTGCTTAAGACTAAGCAAATTAGCCAAAAAAACTCTAATTAAATAATTGAATTCTCAACAAGCGTTCAAAAATAAATACTTTTCCAAAAATAGATTTCAAAATGACTAATGATATAGCATAATTGTTATAGAGAATGTAAAGAACAAAACTTTATTAAACAGAAACCTCGGAATTCATTCTGACATCACAAGAGAATCAACCAAAGGAGTTTAGCCTTCCATGATAAAGGCTCAATAATTATAAAAGAAAACAAAACTAGAGTTTATGCTAGCTATGCATCAACATGTGTCCTTCATGCCTTCTCCAATCTCTTTTTATAATCTCCTTTTCGTCAAGAAATTAACTCAGATTTAATTGTTAGATATTGTCCTTGCAACTATCAAATGTTTCCTTATGTGTCAAAGATTAATTTTGTAAATATCTTGTTTCCAATAAAGTTGTAGATGTTTCATCTCCCAATTTCTTTCAGATATTTTGTTTCCAAATTTTGTTCCAGATACCAGCTCATAATAATTGAATATGCTACAAAAGATATTGCAAAATACTTGAAGGAGATTTGCTCTAAATCAAGTAAGAATTGCATATGATCATCTTTGTAGAAATTTTGAAAAATATCTTTGCAAAAGATTTGATTAGATTTGGAACCCATAGAATCTCTACAAATAATTAGAAAAATAAGAAAAGTAAGGGAATATGCTTAAAATCTAAATTTAACCAATAATCTCAATTAAGTTTGAATTAATCCTGATTGAGTGAATCTTATTTAAAACAATGGATTTATTCTCAACTATAGTCAAAGAAAGTAAAGGTTAAACACTCTAAGTGTCAAAAAAAATATACTCATCAACGTTCACTAGCTTTGGCACGTTCTTCCTACTCGCCTCCACCAGGACCGACTCGTACACGTCGAAGTTGATTGTGTCACCATTTTCTAGTTCTTCCACAGGGAAGTAGGAGTTCCAATGAGAAGGATCTCGGGGGCGAGAGAATCCCTGACTGTCGGAGGTGCCATGGGTACCGCGGGCATCATTGCACGACTAACCTTCAGTACAGGCAAATCTGTGGTATGCAAAATCATCGGAGGAAGGGGCTGCTTGTTTTTTTAGAAAAGGAGAGATGGCGAGTATGGTGATGGTCTTGCTATGGTTACTGGTGGTTGCGGGAAATTGGCCATTGAGGACGGACAGGTTAAGGTTTTGATGGTTAGGGTTGTTGGATGAGGAAGTGAGGGTCGTGAGCAAAGTAGGCATGGAAGTGAGGGTCGTGAGCAAAGTAGGCATGATGGCTACGGTTTAGGGTTCATTGGAATATAGAAGCTTTTTCTCTTTTGCCTTTTTTCTTCTTTTTTTTTTTTTTTTGCATTTTTGAATGTTGTTGATTTGAAATTGAGTAACAATATGTAATGAGAGACACTATGAATTATAAATGAAATTATACTTGTGTAACCTATTTCGTTTGAATGACTTTTTTATTCTGGATGGTGGATAATAAAAAAAAGGGATGATGGAATGAAATATGTTGTATGTGTATTTTTTTGTGTTTTCTGTGATAGAAGGTGACTAGTTTATGTTTATTAATAATAAAGAATCAGAATTGTGAATCATATGATTACAACTGCCCCATCTTTTATACAGATTTAGGAGAGAAGAAAATAAATAACTATAGAGGTGGGTGCAAAAGTTAGAAGGACAGTTTATTGTGAACGTGAAGGAGGATTGTGACAGTTAAGAGTGAGGAAAAACAGAGACGTGAGTGAGTAAGAGCAATTTTAAAATTGTCTTATTCTTATTTTTATTTTTTTTCTTAAATATATTTTTCTCGTTTTTTATTTTATTTTATTTATTATTTTATTTTATACTTAATTTTTATTTTCATTTTTTATTTTCAATTTTATTTTTATTTATATTATTTTATTATTTTTTTACAAAAAAAGGCTAATGGACCCAAATTATATGCATCTGTTCTTTTTTTTTGTATTTTCTAAAGATAACAAACGATAAAATCTTAAAGAGAATGTTTTATTTTATTTTTTTTTTAATATTTTAAACAAAAGATAAAAACTTTCCCTATTTTCATTTTTTCCAAAATTAATTTAACACACATGTTTTTATTTTTTCATAAATACTTTTAATTACTGAGTTGGAATCGGGTGTTGAGATTAAGTTTTCAAAAGACGCTTCTAATTTAAGACCACTTCTCTCAACTTCCTACTCTTAAGTTTATACTTCTGTAAGGTGTTTCTAATTTGTACAATTTAAAAACATTTATTCTTCTATTCTCTTCCTCCAAGGCTCTAAGACTCTTTTTCTTTATCTACATTTTCATTTGTCATGTTTCTTTTATTTATCCTTCTTGTCTTCTCTTCTCTTTCTTCAACAAGTTCTTCTTCCTTTTATTCCTCAAAAGTCTCATCCTGGCATGTATCACACAGACACTCATTAAATAAATTTCGAACGACCTTCGTGCCCAACTCAACTTTATTGATGCTGCGTGCGGCTCTTTCTGCAGAAGCCCGTAATCCAACTTGTGCCCTACACCGAACATGTTTGTGCTAAATTGTCTCCTTTTCTTTACATTCCTTTCTGGACCTTCAATATTTTCTTCTCCTTCATGAGAATCATTTTTTCTAAATTCAGTACTTTCAGTTCACCTTTTAAAAAAAATAAAAAAAAATAAGTACAACTTACTATTCTCATATACAAGTAGTCAATTATTAAAAAATTTAACAAACTCAAAAATTAAATAGAATTCAAGTTTAGAAAAAAGTTAATTTCGTAGTAAAAATTAAATAAAAAATATGATAAAAATAAATATTATCACTTACAAATTAAATGTTTATAGGATTTTTCTCTCATGTTAGTATTGAGTTTACTATTATTTAAATTATGCCTACTAGAACATATGTAAATAAAAATATATAAATATTTTATATTTATTTTTTTATATATTAGTAAAAAAAAAAAAAACTCAATTATATTTTCATAACCTCAAATTTACATACACAACCAACCACAAGTTTTATTTCTTGAACTTCAAATTACCCTTCACAAACCCATTTCTAGCTGTGCCAATCTAACTGATTTTTTTGCGTACCTGACATGTAACCTCCACCACACACGCCCCTCCCTAATATCCACATGTGGTTCCACCTCATGAATCAAAACGGATGGACAAACACCAACGTGGACCAATCACATCTTGTGCCCAACAAGATCACCCAATGGCAATCCACTTTTGGATTTGCCTATATCCACACCACTCTCCTATATTCACCTCCACTCTTGGGTTCATTCCAACCTTGTGTTTCCCACAATTCACACACTCATCACCAATTCTCAAAACTCTTCAAAGAATGGCTGCCAACACATTGATGAGCTCTGCTGTCACAGCCTTCCCTTCCCTCCTTTCTTCCTCAAAATCACGGTTTGCCTCTTCAGTCCCCATTTCCAGCTTTGGCACCAATGTCTCTTCTTCTAGGTTTTCCATGACTGCTGACTGGATGCCTGGCCAGCCTAGACCCCCTTACCTTGATGGTTCAGCACCAGGGTATGCCACATATTCTCACCCCTTTTTGTTTAGTACAATAATCTCAACTTTAAACATGTTTTTTTTTTTTTTTTGAACTATGTTTTTACCCTGAAATTTTACATGAATATAGTTTTGTTTCTCAAAGCTTAGAAAAAATAGTCTTCTAAATTTGAAAAATACAGGATTGATTCTTTAAATTTACTATTTAGAAATTAAAAACAATTTTGAAAAATATTTTAGTAGTACTTGGGACTCAAACAACTTTTCTCGAATTTAAAGAATTAAAATATATTTTTAAATTGAGAAACTAAAATTAGATTAACTCTAAATTTGAAAGACTAAAAATATAATTAAACATTTCTTTAGAAAATTAATTTGCATTTAGTGTACAGGGAAAGGGACTTTGTTTTCAGACTCTCGTCTAAACTATGCGAACTCCTAAAGAACTTACTCTTAATTAAATTTATTTATTTATTAATTTTTACAAATTAAAACTGGTGTATTTTTAAGTAAAAGATTTAAAACTACATTGATTTTATTAAATGTAAAAGTTGAAAGTAAGAAAATTAAATAGATTGATGGTGAAAAACATCACTTTGGTGTGCCAATAGCATATCAGTGATTTTGAATGCTTTGTTGGATTTTTTGTTGAGGTTGATTTGTGCATAATACACCCCATGCTCTTTCTTTTGTTTCAGTGACTTTGGATTCGACCCTCTTCGTCTTGGTGAAGTACCCGAGAATCTTGAGAGGTTCAAAGAGTCAGAACTCATCCACTGCAGATGGGCCATGCTTGCTGTCGTAAGTCTCTATCCTAAATGTTTTACAAGTAGTTGGGACAATAATATATATAACCATATGAATAAACAATACATGTTCATATACTTTCATTTAATTACAAACCATTATATATACATAATAATAAGTTTGTGGATTCTTATGATTACTATGTTATAAATCGTGTCATCTATATTTGGCAATTTGACTGATTGACTGCACAATTTATATATTGAGACCCACATTTATTTCACTTGAAAAGAGTGTGTATCAGACATTGTTATTAACATTTCTGTTCTTTTTTTATTTGTCCCAATATTTAGATAGAAAAAAAAAAAAGAACTTTAGTATGCTGAAATTTCTTATACTTTGGTGCAGCCCGGGATTTTGGTTCCAGAGGCATTGGGCTTAGGAAACTGGGTAAATGCTCAGGAATGGGCTGCAGTTCCTGGGGGCCAAGCCACCTACCTAGGCAACCCAGTTCCATGGGGCACACTACCCACCATTCTGGTCATTGAATTCCTTGCTATTTCCTTTGTGGAGCATCAAAGGAGCATGGAGAAAGACCCAGAGAAGAAGAAATACCCTGGTGGTGCTTTTGATCCTTTGGGGTACTCCAAGGACCCTAAAAAGTTCCATGAATACAAAGTCAAAGAAATTAAGAATGGTAAGGACCCTAAGCCGTATCATAACATATCAATTATTTGATGTTACTAAAGTTTCTTATGCATCTGATATGTGTGTTGCTAAACATTTAGAGGTTGAAGTTAAATCCTAAAGGAATCTTATTATATGGAACAATTAGTCCTTGAGATACATTGGTTTGTTGTTAAATATAAAATTGAACTAATTTGTCATATGTAAAATGTTTAGGACGTCTTGCTTTGTTGGCTTTTGTGGGATTCTGTGTTCAACAATCAGCTTATCCTGGAACTGGACCTTTGGAGAACTTGGCTACTCACTTGGCTGACCCATGGCACAACAACATCGGAAACATCATTATTCCACAATCGATTTTGCCTTGAAAAATTCAATATTTGTTTTAGTAGCTACTTGTATAACTCCATGTAACAATTTGTAATGAATCAGATCTGGCTACGTTGGTATCCCTGTGCAGTAATTATACTTTCAATGAATATGTTTCGAAACTCATACTTTGGCAACTGGGTAGTATGAAACGAAATGTTAGAAAAAAAAAAAACGATGAATAAATTGTTTTAAACTGAGCTGAACGGGTATAGCATGTTTGGAAACATGTTAAGAATAAAAAGAAAACCAGTTTAGGATGGAAAAGTTACACTTATTAGTTTTTGAAAATCATATCTAAAACAGAAGAAATCACATTATGAAACAATATGTTTCTGAATTAGATTCATTTCTAACAATTTGTTTTCTTCAATATTCCAAAAATATAAAAAACATATGATAATTTGACCATGTCACGGCCAATCACTTAACAACTTGATGTGACAGTAAAATGTGAAGATGAGATTAAATTTAAGGATTGTGTTGTCTCTATGTCATTCATTGTGTCATTGTTTGTGAATGTTGCTTCCCTTTCCTTCTTCTTGTGCAGCCATTGGTGGTGGTTATTATGTGAGAGAAGCGGCAATGTCCTTAAGCAAATTAAAAGAAACTGTTTTCTTCCTCGACAAAACCCTCCCCAATCAATATTCCACGATTTCATCTTTCTTCTTTTCCAATAAAGCTTTCCCCTTTCACGAGTTAAGTCCCTTCTTCCCCAACAACGTATCCATGCTTTTATGACAACACTTCGATAACATTCATCCGTCTCTCCCAATCCTACTATACAAACTCACATTTTTTTTTGAAGATCTAAAGTCCTAAATTTTACCACTCTGTTTTCGCATGTTGATCCTTTCACAATTTGAAGTCCAATGTTGTTGCTCTGGGATCTTCTTCCTTTAACGACGAAGCTCTAATTACAACTCTCTTCCAATCATAGTGGGTTTTACCGCTCTCAGTGCATCTTTATGCGTCCTCTACATGTGAGCGAATGTCAAACAATTTTCATTCAAAATCATTTGAAACATGATAGGATAATACAATTATATCTTTACACACGTGAGTGATACCAACCACGTCACAGTTGTCAAAAGGTGGTAATTTTTGAACAGTTGTCAAAGAATCATTCTCCTAGATTCGTTGTTCAAATCAAATGATAGGTTACTTCTTTTATATATATATAAAAGAAAGGTTCTACAATATAATTTTAAAGCCAACTCATTAGGAAAATATATGATTCCTGATTCTAATCTAATGACTATTTTAATAGTGAATGAAATATGATGTGTCAGGTAGACATTTTCTATCATCTGGAGTATTTTATGGCATAGTTTTACTCATACATAAAATATTTAATCATAGTTTTATTAGACTTTAATTATAAATAAATATACTATTTTATATAGGATTCATCTAATTAGATCTATCTGTACTTTAAAGGTTATTATTTTTAAATTTAAAATTTATAGTCACAATGAACGCTTTAATCCTTCAATAGATGTTATTGATTATATAGACCGAGCGGTCCAGCAACCTATTTATTAAAGCTTAACTGAAAGCTTAACTGAAAGTACATCAGGCACGTCAAGTTGAATTAAAACAAAAGTGTAGGAAAGTATATTATGTTAACATCATAGGCTAGAAAGTCTAATAACAATGTCTAATGGAAGCATTTATTAATGTGAGTGAGATTATCAATAAAAGTCCAAGTTTCCTTAGAAGTAAGATGAGAAAAAAAATGAATAAAGGAATTAGAGAATAAAATACACAGCATCTCAAAAACAAAGTTGGAAGCAAATCTACAACAAAACACAAAATAAATCCAAAAATTTTGAAAAGTTGGAAACTAAGAAATAAAAACAAACAATATCTAAGACATAATATAATTACCAAATCTATAGAGCAAAGAGACTTATAAATACATACAAGCTTCAAAGAGAAATCATCGAATCCCACTCTAGGAAATGTTCATAAGTAAAGCATTAGTATTTTCTTAGTATTCTTATTTTCTTCTCTATAATTCTTTCATTTTTGTTTGGTTGGAATTCTCATCTAGGTTGCATTATGTGTTTTTGTTGGAATTCTTATCTAGTTTGCATTACTCTTAACAATATCTTGTAATCTTAATTCAATAAGATAAATTATCAATATATATTGGTTATAAATTATATTATCTATAAATTAAATCTTTCGATTTTTCTTGTTAACGCTTTTGTTACCTATTAAATGGAAAATGATAGTATTATTGTACATTTAGAAATTTGAAAACGGAAATTTTAAGATTAAAATGAATAAGATAAAAAAATATTGAAATTGAAAGTATAATTAAGCCACAAAATATCATCTTATAAATATTATTTTTATTATAAATATTTTTTTATATTATTATTATTATAAATAGTATTATTACAATTATTATTAGTATTATTATTATTATTATTATAAATATTATTATTAATGTTATTATTATAAATATAATTTTTATTATAAATATTATTTTTATTAATGTTATTGTTATTATAAATATTATTATTAGTATGATTATTATTATTATTATTAAATATTATTTTTATAAATATTATTATTATTAATATTGCTATTATTATTATTATTATTATTATTTGTATTATTATAATAATAATTATTATTATTATTATTTTAAATATTATTTTTATTACAAATATTCTTATTATTTTTTTTTATATTATTATTATTATTATTTATATTATTATTATTAATATATTATGTATTATTGATAAAATAAATTCGTCGCTAAGGTGGCAGACAATTTATGAACAAATTTAATAATTCGGTAAATTGTCCGTCAATTTACCGATTGAATTAATTTTGCGGTAAATTACCTATTAATTTACTGACAAATTTAATCTGTTGGTAAATTGTCCACCAATTTATTGACGAATTTACTAACGAATTAAGTTCGTTAGTAAATTGACGGTTAATTTAATAATAGAAATTTGACGATAAATTTTTTTGTCGATAAATTCGTCATTAATTATCGACGGATTAAATTCATTGGTAAATTGACCATAAAATTTTTCATTGATAAAATTCGTTAATAATAACATTTTACCGATGAAAAAAATTTTGTCGATAATTTTTTGTCAGTATCTAAGGTTTTTCTTATAGTGAAAGTTCTTCCAAATTCCTAGCATTGATTTTTATCTTGTAAGCCAGGTCACAAGTGGCAAATCACTATCTTGTTTATCTTATGAATTTGGGTGGCGCAAGGTGGTTTTCTAATTCTTAGCATTATTTTTGTTTTTTGTATTTTCTTTAATTGTTTTCATTTTCGAGTTTTTCACAAACTTTTGTAGATCACGTTCACCCAAGAATTCATCCAAGAGCTCTTCTTTGAAGCTTGAGTGAAGCGATCCTACAACCCAAACCTTTTCTTCATTACCATAGACGTTGTGACTCCCGTTTTATACCTTCAGCTTGAGGATTCTGTATCACGTATAGAAATAGGGTCAAACAACTTCCATAACGAACATATCATATTAAGATATTCTAAAATATACATTCTAAAATTACATAAAATAAATATCATTTACATAGTTGTTGTGCCTACCTAGCAATAAGACCAGATTCAACCGAATCCATTACGACCTGCTATTAACTATCAGTTAATAGTATTTACTCTAATTGATTATGATTGATTACAAAATCATAATTCGCGATTCTAAACGTATAAAATCATTATGGGTAATTATATGGTTTAATGACAAAGTCCTATAAATATGACCTAGGTTTACAGAGAGTACATCATTTATCTCACTATAAACTTACTCATATATTCTAAACACCTTTAATCACACTCTTACTGACTTGAGTATCGGAGAGTCTTTTGCAAGTAGACTACCTCTTGGTTTGACCATCATCAACTTGGTTGTCACTTGTCCATTGTAAGAGATCTAGACTCGGGTTGGGTAAGAACATTTAGGGCCCATGGACCCTGGTAAAGCTTTTCCCAAGACCATTATTCAACCAGAAAACCATTCGAACAATCATTATCAAGACTAGAATGGATCCAGCATTGTTTAAGGCTCTTTAGAAGCATATGGAAGGAATAGTTCAAAAGAGTGTTGATAACATGAAAGTTGCACTTAGGAGAGTGAAAGCAATGTCCACAACACCCTTAACACAGCTCATGAGGAGATGATTGCTAGAATCCACACCCAGAAGAGAAACCATGATAGTCACATGCGAGCCCTCCATAATCAGATCGTGACGGTTCATTAGGAGAGGAAGCAATGTTTACAGATCCCCGTGTACTTCACTCTCCCCATTGGGATGAACGTACGCTTGAGACAAGCACGGAGGAGACGTTCACTTTCAACCAAACACCATTAGTGTCACAACCCAGACAATCTAGACAGAGAGAAATTTCCAAGATGAATTTGAGTCCTCAAGGATGAATTTGAGTCCTCAAGGATGAGGACCACAGGATCCTTCGAGGTATCATCATTAGATGCCTTTTAGGGATATACTGTGACCTCTACTAAGGAAGGACACAAGGGCTTACATTAGTGGCTTCCATCCATTCACGCCTAAGGTTTTGCATGCTCGGCTACCGTCTAAGTGGAAGTGGCCGAATGTGAAAACTTACAATGGAGGCTCGGATCCCGAGATCCATACGAAATCATACTTGACTCAGGCAAATCTCTTTTTTGATGATCTGAGGATACATTGTTGCCTGTTTCTAATGACTTTGGAGCAGGTAGCTTTGGAGTGGTATTATTCACTATCCCAAAACTCGGTTGACTCATTTGAAACCATTTACATGAGATTTACGACCAGATTTGCTGATAGTAAACTAATGGTGGGCTGCTCGACCTCCCTACAACATGTCACCCAAGGAGATACCAAGATGCTTCGTCAATACATGGCTCGGTTCTCCAACGCCACACTCGGTATCCCAAACCTCTACCCCGCGGTCGTTATACACTTGCTTATGGTCAGTTTGAAGCCCAGTCCTTTTCTTGATTCACTTTATGCAGATCCTCCCGAGAACAAGGATGACTTTGTGCAAGAACGATAAGGTATATGAGAATTGAGGAGAATGTTGAAGCAAGGAAAAGGAAATCTATGCCTCCGTCCGGGCCTAACAATTCTCGTTTCTCGAAGAGAAAGTACTCTGGGAGATTCGAGAACTATACTCCCCTGAACACCAGTAGGGAAGTTGTTCTACAAGAGGTTTGTAATCCAGAACACGTCCAACTGCCGTCACCGAAGCAGTCTCACCTTGGTGTCGACCCTATGCTTCAGCACAGTTATCACCATAACATTAAACACAATACTGAAGATTGCTCAAAGGTACACGATATTCTAGAAGAGCTTGTTTGGTCAAAAGCTCTTAGCATAAAGGACAAGCACCCGAGGCAGACGTGGTGGGCGTTTTCGCCAGTTTAGGGGGTGTGGGTGAGGAGGTGGAGGCCCCGAGGAGGTGAGGAAAAGAGAACCTCAGGTGATGGTAGAGGACGGAGCCACCCGGTAGGATTTGAACGTGGTTGCAGGATCAATAAACCTGGTCGAGATACAATTTGAATCAATCGGTACAATAGCTGGGGGATTTGGATATGGAGGAAGCTCCAACTCGGCCAAGATGAGGCATTACTGGAGCATTAACTCCATGAGTTACTTGTCATCGTGCTCTCAGCCGTTCATCACCTTTTTGGATGCAGACTTCTCCATCAATGATGCCAACTACTACTAATTAGAGAGTGCATAAGGTCTTAATTGACCAGGGAAGCTCGACAAATGTCCTATACTGGTCAACTGTTCTGAAACTCAACATTCTTGAGTCAACCATCAATTCCTATCCTGCATCATTGTTGGGATTTGCAGGGGAGACGGTTCATACCCATGGTTACGTCGATCTGCTGACAACTTTCGGCATAGGACAATTGTATCAGACGTTGATTGTTCGGTACATTTTGATTGAGGCATATACATCCTACAATGTGCTCATATGATGGAGGACCCTCAATCAGCTCGGTCTTATGGTTTCCACGCCTCATATACAGAAAATGGATCTATAATCACAGTGAAGGTTGGCCCAAAGGAGCAAGGCAATGTTATATGCAAAGCTTGAAGGTTAACCCTTACTCGCTGAAGACGATGCAAGACAGTGCTACACAGAACTGGTGACAGAGCTTCCAAGTGAATGCCATAATGTCAAGGTTGAGTCGGTAAAGATTGAGAAACTTAAGAGACAGAGGGGGTTGATCTTGATCCCCGTGTCGAGTTGGAAGAAGGACGACCCTCATTCGATGAATCGATGATGGTTATTCAGCTCGGTCCCCTACTGCACCAAACCACTCACTTGGGCATAAGTGCACATCAGCTTGTGAGAGAGGGGATTGAGAGAGTTCTCTTCGCCAATGTTGACCTCTTTACGTGGAGCCCGACCGACATGCCTGACATAGATCCTAATTTTATGTGACGCAAGCTAACACTCTTACCCAGGCCAAACCTGTAGCCTAGAGGAAGGGGAAGCTCGGAGAGGAACGATACAGTGCGATAGAGTAGGAGGTGTCGCAGCTAACTCGTGCTGGATTCACCAAGGAAGTCGTGTACTCTACCTAGCCAACAGACATGGTCATGGTGAAGATGTCTAGTGGCAAGTGGAGGATGTGTGTTGACTATACCGATCTGAACAAAGCTTTCCCTAAAGATACATACCCACTATCGAGTATCGATTGGCTCGTTGCCGCCACATCTAGGTACAAGTTGTTAAGTTTTCTGGATGCTTACTCAAGGTACAACCAGATTAGGATGTCTCCCCCCGATGAAGATAAGATGACCTTCATGACCTAGAGGGCCAATTATTGTTACAAGGTCATGCCATTTGGCCTTAAGAATGTTGGGACGACTTACCAATGCCTTATGGACAAGGTGTTCCACGGTCTACTCAAGAACATAATGGAAGTATATGTGGACGACATGGTGGTGAAGTCAACCAGAGCAGAGCTTCGTTCGACCCATTTAGAGAGCTTTTTGTGATGGTAAGGAAGCATGATGTGCACTTGAATCGTGAAAAATGTTTTTTTTTTTGCCGTTGGAGAGGGCAAGTTCCTCAGGTTTATGATCACCTATAGAGACATTAAGGCCAACCCTGACATGTGTGAGGCTATCCTGAACATGAGGAGTTCGACTTGCCTGAAGAAGGTGAAACGTATGAATGGCAAGCTTGCAGCTCTCCCGTTTCCTCCCAAAGCTAGCTAAGAAGTCCAAACCATTCTTTAATGAGCTAAAGGGAGCGAGGACTTTTATGTAGGATGATGGGTGAGAGCACATGTTTGTCCAAATAAAGAAAAACATTGTCTCTCTTCCCGTTCTGACCAGCCCACCACCTCATGCGATTCTGTTGGTGTATGTGGCCCAATAATATATTTTGTAATATTTTTATATCATAGTTTTGATTTCACAATATTATATGTAATATTATTGCTTTTTTTTCCTTTTTTTTTTACCTTATGTTATATTTTTATTCTTTTATATTTTATTTTTTTATTGTAATTTGTTATATATTATCATTATTATATTATTGTTGTTGTGTTATTTTTCACGTAATATTATATTTTACTTTTGGCGAACTTTTATAATATGATTTGCAATATTGTTAGTTTTTATTTCCTTTGAATAGTTGAATTTGAGTAGGATTTCTTAGTTTTGGATTTCATAAAATATAGGTTAAAGATTACATTATATGATATAAAATTATATTTAGATTGTGTAATTCAAATTATAATTTTGAATTGATAGTGAGATAGATATCTTAGTCATTTTTTAATATTATAAGAATGAGAAAAGAAAGTATATCCACTATCAATGTAGTGCACCTTAGGAGCCACTTTGTCCAAAAAGTGGGAAAGTGGTTGCGGATATATGTAATTCAACAAGTAAGATCTCTGAGCATGGGCTTTAATACTGAATGAGGTACCTAATTTTGTGCATCTTATACTTTTTTATTAAATATATAACTTCTAAGGACAAGTTATCTACCAAAATCTTACAATTATATTTAGAATTTTAAACTATTAATTTGTACTTGTATACGTATTTTATTAGTTAACCAGAATAAATTAATTAAAATAAATATTTACATCTTTATTACTTTTAATTTAATTATATAAAAATAATATTATTAGAGTCAAATCATCACATTTAAAATATTATTTGGGTTTTGTAAGTTATAACTTCCTTACCGTTTTGTCATCTTATTTTTTTAAATGATATTAACAAAGTAAGAGATATCTATAATACCAAGACATCACTTATTAATAATAATGTTGAACATAATAATATTTTAAACAAAATAATAATAATAATAATAATACGTTTAAAATATTATTTTGTCTACCTCAACGGCCAATTTGGTTTACTTACAAAAATTAATAGGAATGTCCGTTTTACATTAATGGAATAAGATATTGTTTTAAAAATTTATTTAATGCCAGGTCGTCCATAATATTTTATATCATTAAAAAATTAAATTATATAAAAAAAAGTTAAATTTGGTATCTCAATAATATTACTTTAAATATGAAATAAATTATGTAGAGAGAAAAATATTCACATGAATCCCATACTCTTACATGACGCAACTCAAAAAAAAACTTAGAAAAGCGAAAACAAACCTATTTTAGATTTGAAAATCTACAAACAAAACCCATTTTTCAAAAACAAAAGCATTTTCTTAAACCCAAAAGCCAAAAAAATGTTGTAATGACCTAAAACATGGGGAACACTACCCAATATTGGATCCAATCCAGCAGTCACCGAAAAATACCATAAAATCACACAAAACTTCGTCTAAAGTTGAGGATGAGGCATATCTAGTCGCAGAACAGTAACGAAGAAGGCCCGATTCATGCTCCAAAACGCACCCCTTTTCCCTCTCTCACAAGCCACGTCACCGCTCTACACTCTGTAAAGCACAGACATTTATACTGTCACACCACCAATAGTCAAATGTAAAGCGAATCCCCTTCTTGCTTCCCCAACCCATCAAAACATCACAACACAAAAGAAATAGAAACCCTCACTTTTGCTTTACTTCCCTTGCATTCATTGCATTCCGCATTGTGGAGCTCGCCGGTGCTTTTTCTTCCGTTTTCTCCGCCATGTTTTCCATCTCCCAACCTTGAATTCACTTCAACCTCTCTCACCTTTTTTGTTCGTTCTCTTCTTTGAGAGTGTGTGCGTGTGTGTGTGGTTTTATTTTTCTTGTCTTGCTTTGTTTTTTGTGGGTTCGATATGTACGTGGTGCCTCCGCCCCAGCGTTCGGATCCGGGTGCGGGATCCGGAGATTTGCGGGTCTACCAAGCTTGGAAGGGGAGCAATGTGAGTTCTCTTTTGGGGTTTTTGTTATTTGTTTAAAGTTTATTGTTTTGGAAGCGTTCTGTTGAGTTGCCTATTTTGTAATTAATCACGGTCCTTTCTTAAATTTGTCTATTTTTTTTTTACTGTGATTGCTTATTTTTGGTGGAAATTGGTATTCTGTTGAGGGGGAAAGTTATTGACTTGGAAGATGAATTTGACCCAAGGAGGGTGCTGAAAACCCTGTGCTTTGGTGTTTGAATCAAAGGCCGTGTTTGGATGAACTTCTTTATAAATACCTGTAGGAATTAAGAAGGGAAATTGCACTCGGCTTTTTCCTAAGCTAAAATGAACTCTTGCGCCTGTTCAGATCAATTTCTTCATAGACGCTTTCAAGAAAAGACAAATAAAAGATGAAATTGATTTTGACTTAAGTTAATTTGTAGAAACTCGTTCGTGTTAGATTCTCTAAAAGATGCACTTTGAGTTTTGCATTAGATTATGAAGATATTTATTTCATTTTCCTTTGTTTTTCTTTTTCTATTAAGGTTTATGGATAAATTTATCCAAATAGACCCTATATACCATAGCTTTTGCTTTGGAGAAGTTTGTACGGAGTTTTTATAAAAATTAAAATTAAATGCACAAGTTGACTTTAGCTTTCTGGAAAGCTCAGTTCATTTTACCTTTCTACTTTTCTCTTTTAAGTATTTATAAAGAAATTTATCCAAACAGAACCTAAAACATTTTGAGAAAGCATAATAAGCGAGGTTTTGACAAGGATAAGTAGAAAGTAGTTGTTTGTTGTTTTTAAAATGATATATTGAATTTAGGTTGAACCCTGGTAGTAATTTATATCTTGCATTTGCTTTTCATAAATTGTATTTTCCACATAACCCAAAAAGAATAGTACTATGTTAGTGGCCAATGCTGCAATTTCACTTAAAATGTGCTGTTGTTCTAGTGGTTTTGGTTCTGTGAAAATCCATATTCATTGTTTTCATCCATTTCCTGCAGAAATTTTTTCTTCAGGGCAGGTTCATATTTGGACCAGACGCAAGATCGTTGGCCCTGACAATTTTTCTTATTGCTGCTCCTGTTGCAGTTTTCTGCGTCTATATTGCCAGAAAACTAATAAATGATTTTTCTGATCACTTGGGGGTGACCATAATGGCCATTGCGGTTATATTCACAATTTATGTGAGACTCTCTCTCTTTCTCTGTCTGTCTCTCTTATATGCATACAAACGCAAACGAAGCATACAATTTTGTTCTTTGACCCTACATTGTTCACCTGTATTGATTGGGCACTTTATTTATAATCTTGAGAAACATTTCTCTATGTTGCAACTCACACATGCTTGTTCGTAGTAAGCTAGAAGTTGGGAATTTAGTTAACTTCTAATTTCTGAACGGAATGCAACTTGACTGATGTCCCTTTTCTTGTCTGTTTATTTGAATGATAACTAAAAGAAAACTAGCCATGACCATAATGAATCTAATATGATCAACTAGTGCAACTAACATAATTTTGCTCCTGGCAAAGAAATGGAATCCATGACCAAGCCAAGTATTTTCCGTTATGTCATCTTATTTATGTAGAGAAAATACTTTATTTGAAGGGGAAACAGATTTTGAAGAGAAGTTTGATCAGAGATTATCCTCCTTTATCCAATAAGATTAAGCAAATAAAGTCCAAATCCACTGCAAGCAATTACTGCATAGCTGTAAGAGAGCCTTTCTGAAAACAGGCCATGGCGTATACAATTGTTTCCATATCAATTATGGTGATTTCCTATTAAGTATGGAAGTTTTGGTTCTAACAATAGATGCCAAATATCAGCGTATGTAGCATTCTGCTATAGAACAGTATTGTCCGTGCTTTTGAATCTAATTGAAGATAAATTGCTCCCAAGCAATGAGGTTTTGAGAGATATCTGTAAGTAAGTTGTATGCTACAAGTAAGGGGATGGGAAGTACATTGTCATTACATTTGGTGAAGAGGGAAGAATGGGAACAGGAATGTTCTTGTTGAATGTTGAGCTGGGACTGATTATTGGGAGAAGGGAATTTGATTCTGAGAAATAAAATATACGAGGAAAGGAAATTGAGTGGAAAAGTGAAAGGTTTGCAGATCCTGTAAGTACATGCTGTGTATTTTCTTTTGTTTAAACTTCAAAGAGTATGTGACAACAGGAGTAAACACTATTAATACCATCTTTGTTCTGGACTGATATAATGATATGGTGTGGCCCGTCACAAAGGTTTATGAGAGAAGAAATAAGGGAAATGGGAATAAAGTTATTTGAGGTAGTTACCATGAGCAGAGTTAGTTAAGAGTAGTGCAGTAAGAGAGGTTTGTATATAGAAAAGGAGAGCGAAGCTGGAGGAAGGCAGGAAATATATTGTTGAGAGGATTCTGGTACCTCAAAGAACCAGATGTATTCTTTTCAGTAATATCTTACACTATGGAAATAAACAGTTTCATTCTTTCTTACTTCTTTATTCCTTTTGTTAGTTCCTTATCTAGTTTCTATAGCACAACCCAACATAATGACAATTGCAGTAGGAAATCCTGAGTTGAAAATTTTTTAGGGCAGTACTTATCTTCAGGTATCTATCAGGTTCCATGATTCACCAAACACAACATACTTCTCTGTATGCTCTGTTCTGCTGTTGTTTCTGAATTAGAAGTTAGAACAACACAATGAACAGTTATTATGGGTTGCAAAAAACATCCATCCATGTACCACAAGCTATTAATCAAAATAGTTTATAGTTGCAAACAGCATTTATCCACAATTATTACTCAAACCCTAGTCCCTAAAGTGATAAAAGTCTAACTTCCATAGTTAAACCCTAATTCCTTAGTTATCTTAGCAATGGAACTTATGTAAGAGAAGGATTTGAGGATGACTAACAAACCATATCATTGCGAGGACAAGGTTTCTTAGTTGTTAGACTTTAGCTCACAAAGAATACATTTAGTTTAGTTTCATTACATCTAACCCAAACTATGAGGAGCTTATGTAGTGATATGTAGCATATTTCAATAAGAAGCATATAGGCTTATGAACATGAATTAAAGAAGAGTTGAATCTCCTCGAATGAAAATCTTATGAAACGACTTCATGTTCATCTTAGAGTCAATGATTCCAATCACAAGTTTAGATTAACACTAGACCTACAATAAGAATATGTATGGAATATGAAATGGACGGATGGAGAAGGAATAAAAGATAAAGGGTGAGAATGGAGAAAGGTGCGCGTGCCACTTGTTGGAGTAGAAGATGACTCCATGCTTCTCTAAGATAAACTCCTAATGTTGAAGCACTTCTGGACTCCTAAGAAATAAGATAAGTCTACAATCTACTTCGTGCACACAGGTGCCAAAACATGCTCTCAAATTCATTATATCATAAGTGATTTTACCAAGGATGAATATGGCTATTTATGTCCTATGCCATCTGAAAATTCAAAGGAAATGTTTGCTAAATCAAACTCAAAATGCTAATCTAAAATGAAAAAGAGGGAAAATTTGAAATTCAAAGTTTGAACATCTGTGAAATGTTTGGCTAAAAATGAGAAGACATGCAACATGCCTTGGTCATTCTTTCGTTGCCTCCTCTTTGCACCCATGAAACTCTGTTTGCACTCCTTCTCTTGGCTGCACCCTATCTCCTATTTGGGCTTGAATAGCCCAATTAAATCCTATTCTACGAATTATTATTTGCACCTAAAAATTACAAGAAAATAACTCCTCATTTCTACAAGTCCAGGAAATACCAAACAGAGAAATTAAAGAATTATTTTCTTGGAGCAAGAACATCTTGTTTTGCCACATTTCTAGTGATTCTTCTTGGAATGATGCGTTCTTGTTCATTTTCTTGGTCTTTTTTCATGCACTCATCAGCTACTCCTGGACATTGGAATCACCATTTTTTTTTAAAGAAATGTAGAAATTTGAATAGAAGCCAAGGACAGACTCTTTCAGCCACTATATCAGAATGTTTATCACTTGGGGCATTATACCTTTTGTTTCATCCTCATTGCCATGGTAATTTCACCCAAGTGTTGAGCATCCCTCATGCTAAGTTTGGTAAGGTGAGAATTAGGGATGGCAAATTGGGGATTCCATGCTGACTGGGAACATTACGACAGATAGCATGGTAAGATGAGTCCTTTTGGTCCATCTTTGCTTACTACACAAAAGCTGACCTGTTCCTCCAAAATTTCCTCTTCCCAAAATTTCTTACCAAATATTTTTCATTAGATATATTATTGTGTCTCTTCATTATGAAGAAGAATACTCATGCGTGTACCCATCACATGGAATTCATGTATTCCTTCTCGATCTCTGGTAGGAGAGTGATACCATCCTCCATGACTTGTTTTCCGAGTAATCCTTTCAACAAAAACATGTCATAAGAAACATCTCCTCTAATGAAAGCACAATACTCAATTGTTCAGTGCTAAACAGTAGGGATTCTTGCCCAATCTGCATCACAATATCCAACTATTAGTATTTCCCTTAACTTCATACAACAATCCTGATTTGGGGCCTTTTAATCTTAGAAAGCCGCTCACTGCATTCCAATGATCAATCTAAAGAGCTCCCATCAACTGAATAACTACCCCAACTGGAAAAGAAATGTAGGTCCAGTGATCACTGACAATAACCTCCATCAAATGCAGGGTGTTACAGAATGATCAACCACTTGTGAGTTTACCTTGTAATTCACAAAATGAATATGTGGACAACTCGACCAAGTCGTTGGTGAATATGGCTGCAGACAAAACTAATAATACATTTTTTACCAATTTGTTTGAAAAGATAGATTTTTTCTTTACATTTAAATTCTTTCTTTGTGGCATGCATTTCTAGCAGATAACATGGCAGGATTTTTCACAGCCATCCACTTTTATGTGCTGATTAATTATCATTTGGGCTATTGTATGATAAAGTGGGGCACTGACACCATTTTATTATGGATGGGGTTACACATTTGCCGTATTATGTGCTCTGATTTATATTCTTTCATACTGTGTGCTGATGTTATAATCATTTTTAGGTGTTAGTTCTTCTCTTGTTAACATCTGGCCGAGACCCTGGTATAATTCCACGCAATGCACATCCTCCAGAGCCAGAAGGTTTTGAAGGTAGTCTAGATGTTGGTGCTGGTCAAACTCCTCAATTACGGTTGCCTCGCATTAAGGAGGTTGAGGTCAACGGAATGACTGTTAAGGTCAAGTACTGTGATACTTGCATGCTCTACAGACCTCCTCGATGTTCTCACTGCTCAATTTGTAACAACTGTGTGGAACGGTTTGATCATCATTGTCCATGGGTTGGGCAGTGCATTGGGCTGGTAAGTAAGTAGGCTTTTTGTTTGACTAAATTGATTTTTAATGGTTAAGCAGAATTTTTTATGCTAGGCAGAAAGTGTGGCTTGGTAACTGGGTTGAGTAGAAGCTAATAGTTGTGGATTTAAAGAGATGGATGATCTCTATCGTCAATTTGTCGGATTGGATATTGTTGAGAGTTTGTATTTTGTACATGAGCTGTGTTGGAAAATCTAGCATGTTTTAGTAATTTATTAATCATGAACACTTGTATTTTCAAAATTTAGTTTATGCCCTGTCAGTCAAAATTTTAACCTAAATTTCTTCATTAGTTGGTTAGATGGTTATATTAATATACAGTTTCTTTCCCGTTTATTGTCTTTGGCAATACATAATAATAATGTGAAGTTGTAGAACAGTCAACAGTCTAGCTTATTAATTGAGACCTAGTTGATGATGGCTATATATTGTACTTACGGGGAATTGAGACTTAGAGTTTGAGAGCTTTCATATTTAATATGATCATGCTTTATAGTTAACTTAGGAGCATTTCTGAATTTCATATAGCAAATCTAGGGTCGATTCTTTTTGGGTGGGTGTCATTTATTAATTATGCTCAAGAGATATGCTATTCAATTGTGCTTAGCTTCTAGTGAACACCTTTGCCAAAAAGTGCTCTGTGCTACTGCTGGAACTCTTTTTACTTTATGGAAAAACCTCATATTTTAGGTTTCATTGAATTTAGAGTAATATAAAAGATGTGTCTTAACATGCTGTTGAACTTTATATTCGTTTTTTTCATTTGAGGATTCTTTATTACCTTTTCTTGTCTTCCTTTCAATTGTATATATAATTCTGGTTTAGTGGCTTTTTCAGTTATCATTTGAAATATCATTCTTGAATATGTTATGTATCTGAATGTTTGCAAACCTGTTATGCAGCGTAATTACCGCTTCTTCTTCATGTTTGTCTTCTCAACTACACTACTTTGTATATATGTTTTCGCATTTTGTTGGGTCTATATTAAAAGAATTATGGAGTCAGAGCAGACAACAATTTGGAAGGCAATGATCAAAACTCCAGCCTCCATAGTGTTAATAATTTACACTTTCATATCAATGTGGTTTGTTGGTGGCCTGACTGCCTTTCATTTATATCTTATAAGTACAAATCAGGTAATCACTCCTTTATAAATATTTATGTATACTTTAAAATTAAGCTATCTATCCTAATCAGCTTACAACTTTATATGTGTCCATCGCTGTTACAGACCACATATGAGAACTTCAGATACCGATATGATCGACGGTCCAACCCATATAACAGGGGAGTAATCAATAATTTCTTAGAGATATTCTGCACCAGCATTCCCCAATCAAAGAACAATTTCAGGGAAAAGGTGCTGTTAGAATATATGAAAATATCTTGTAGAACATCTTAGATTGTCCTCTAAATTTGGTTTCCTTATTTTCCTAATTATATCACAGGATTGATTTTTGTATTTCCTTGCATCGATTTGTTTGGATTATGATTACTATAAATAAGGGTTATCATTTTTTTTTTTAAGTTTTATAACAATACATTTAAATCTACTTATTTCAGTTAATAGCACTGCAGTGGTTCATCTTTTATTTCTCTTCCTCATTATATATCTAAAAACTATATGATTTCAACGTGGTTTTAGAGTTACCCTCTTCTTCTTCTGTGACATGTCCAGTCACCATTCCACTGCAGAGACCTCCCCCAAAGTAGTTGCCTATGAAGTGTCATCCTTTTTTTGGCATTTATTTTTTGTTTTCCAATGTCAGTGCTACTGGTCTACATTTTTTCGTAGAGGGTTCTGCTTTGTTTTTTATTCCTTTTGGTCAGTAAGGTCTATATAGGGCGTCGTGGCTCTCTCTGAGACACATTCTAGCCCCATGGTTTTCCTTGGAAAATTAGCCTGACCTCATGGCTTTACCAAAAGTAACAGTTGCCTTGTGAGTTTCCCAGAGAAATAAGCATGGCCCTGCTATAGTTGTAGAGAATAAGCCTGGTCCCTCTATTTCCGTAGTCTGTAGTTATATTTTCTGACTTTCCCTTTTGCCATTGGAATGATATATTTATAACAAGTTCAAAGCTGAGCAAGATTTAGCTGGAGATGGACTGTTGAGTATATGAAAATATCTCATCATTGAATATCTTATATTATCTTCTAGGTTAGTTTCTTTGTTTCCTCATTATTATATTTAGGTAGGATTGATTACCATATTTTCTTATCTTATTATGATTGATTAGTACTAGTGTTACAGGTTTTATGATAACATCATTGCTATGTTTCGGTTAATATTAATTCAGTGTTACATTCTGTTTTCCTTTTTATTTATACCTATAATTTCAACAGGTGCCACTGGAACCAGTATTACCTGCTCGATCAGTAGGTGGAGGCTTTATGAGCCCGAGTATGGGAAAAGCCGTGGATGACATAGAGATGGGCAGAAAAACTGTGTGGGCCGACATGGGTACTGCTCTTGATCCTTCTGAAGGTCAATTAAACGACCGGTTGGCGATAAAGGATGGTGAATTCGGTGAGTTGTCTCCAGAAATTAGGACAACAGTAGATGAAACGAGTGATCGTGGTGGAATACATCCCAGGAGATCCAGCTGGGGAAGAAAAAGTGGAAGCTGGGAAATGTCCCCAGAAGTCCTTGCTTTGGCAGCCAGGGTTGGGGAATCAAATCGTATGGGTGGAGGTAGCAGCAGTTTGACCACTGAAAACAGGCATACATAGCCACTGAAATTAATAGTCTGGCAAGGGATTTTATTTGTTGTAATTAAAATATATTACATTTCTGATGTGGTAAATCAACAGCAAAATTAATTGTATTAGCAACATGGTGTTGGTTGAAGGCTTTGGAGGGTGTTTGTTAGTGTTGTTTTAGCCATTGGTGCTTCTAGGAACCAATTGTCGTGTTGTTGTGAGTGAGCTTTTCCTTTGCCTTGTGTTGTATCACACTTAACCAATTAACTACTAGCCTTTGTCTTACCATTTACCAATTAACTCTAGTGTCTCTGTTCCAAGTACAGGTAGTCTTTCCTGGGCCACACAAAAGTCATGCAACTATTCTAAAGCTTGAACTGAAAGTAGCTATCATGTTGCAAATGCATGGAAAGAGTTCTCGATCAATTCACGCCATAACCCTATAATGGCAGCATAATTAATTCTAAAATTATGTTACGGATCAAATCTTTAATTGAAAAAGTGTGTTTAAGTCTTTATGCTTTGTTAAATCTATTAGAAAAAAAATGCTAAAAAATAATGATTAAATTCATTTTTTAAAAGATTGAGGATCCAATTTATCAATATTGTATAAGAATTTTAAACATGTTTATTAGAAAATGGATACTGTGTTTTTCCCTATTTTAGTGTATGCATTGTTATCTATTGCTAAATCAGTCCAAGTAAATGGGCTAAATCAGACCATGGTGTGTCTGGTTTACAGTTTTAGGTTTTTTCTTCGGCCATCCTTATATATATATATATTGTGTTGTTATCTTTTGCTAAGCATAATTTTGGATAACAAAGTTTTAGAAATATATATTTTTAAATGTCTTAGAAATATGATTTTCGAAAACTAATAGTTGTAACTTCATCCTAAACTGGTTTTCTTTTTATTCTTAACATGATTCCAAAAGTGCTATAGCCGTTCAGCTCAGTTTTAAACATAATTTATTCATTGTTTCTAACATTTCGTTCCATGCTAACGAGTCGCCACAGTATGAGTTTCGAAATATACTAATTAAAAGTATAATTACTGCACAGGGATATCGAGATAGCCGGATCTGATTCATTACAAATTGTTACACGGAGTTATACAAGTATTGAATTTTTCAAGGCAAAATCGATTGAGGAATAATGATGTTTCCGATGTTGTTGTGCCATGGGTTAGCCGAGTGAAGTAGCCAAGTTCTCCAAAGGTCCAGTTCTAAAATAAGCTGATTGTCGAACACAGAATCCCACAAAAGCCAACAAAGCAATATAAACATTTTACATATGACAAATTAGTTCAATTTTATATTTAACAACAAACCAGTGTGTCTCAAGGACTAATTGTTCCAGATAATAAGATTCTCTTAGGAGTTAACTTCACCCTCTAAATGTTTATCAACACACATATCAGATGCTTAAGAAACTTTAGTAACATCAAATAATTGATATGTTATGATTCGGCTTAGGGTCCTTACCATTCTTAATTTCTTTGACTTTGTATTCATGGAATTTTTTAGGGTCTTTGGAGCATCCGATCACCAGGGTATTTCTTCTTATCTGGTCTTTGTACATGTTCCTTTGATGCCCCACAAAGGAAATTAAGCAAGGAATTCAATGACCAGAATGGTGGAGATTCAACCCGCAGTTTTGAAAATGACTATTTTATCCTTTTTTTGGATTTTTTTTATCAAACACACTTTTCAGAATTTATGAATACATTTTGGAACATGTTTTCGGTAACATGATAAGATTTTCAGAATAAAATTTCCAAAATGCGTAAAATACATTCCGAATAAGCTTTATAGAAACAAGATTTTTAGAATGTATATAATACTTTTTAGAATGTATATAATACTTTTTAGAATGTATTTTTTGGAATGATTTGTGTTTTCGCATTTTATATGTTTTGAAATAGCTTTCCGGATTCAAATTGCAGTGTGAACTACTGTGATGGTGGTGGTAGTGGTGGTGGGGTGCAGTGCAGTGAGGGAGGAGCAAATAGGATAATTTGGTTATTTCACCCAATAGTGAGGGTGCAAGTTAAAAATGGAGGTGCAGAAAGTAATTGTCAAACGTTGGGTAGTATGTCTCATGGAATTGAGTTGCCTAGGTAGAGACTGCTTCTTGCACCTCCATATCTTTTTCTTGCACCTCCATAGTCCATGCAAAATTACCATTTAACTCTTAAAATATTTTAAAACCCATAATACCCTTCACCCCATTCACACCCTTCACTCGAGTGCTTCTTCCTCTACCAACCCTGCACCCCTTTCGAACATACTGCACACTTTCAGTAGCTGGTCGTGGACCTTTGCACCTCATGCACCTCCTGCATTGCGAATTTGCTGCATGTCTTGCACCTCTTGGGTTGCTCCACCTTCACTTCACCTTCACTTGCCCCATTGCTCGCGTCCTATACATCTTCAACGCACCAGACGTTCTGCAACGTTCCTCACCTCCACTTGCACGATGTGGCACCCATTCAAGCAATTGAAAGGAAGGTAAGCATTATTGTAAGTTTAATTTTGCATTGTAGAGGTAGTTGTGGTGCATTAGCATCGGAGGATGACGGTAGTGGCGATTTTGTTGAACTGTAAAACTCTCTTGCGGTTTGTACAAACTGCAAGTCATTCGAATTTTTGCATGACTTATGGTTTGTACAAACCACAAGACAATTTTACACTTTGAATGTCTTGCGGTTTGTAGAAACCGTAAGTCATTCGAAATTTCGAATGACTTGCGATCGAATGACTTGCAGTTTGTACAAGCCGCAAGACACTCGAATTTTCGAATGACTTACGGTTTGTACAAGCCACAAGACACTCGAAATTTCGGTTGTCTTGCGGTTTGTACAAGCTGCAAGACATTCAAAATTTTGAATGTCTTGCAGTTTCTACAAACCGCAAGTCATTCGAAATTTCCAATGACTTGCAATTTGTACAAATCGTAAGTTATGCAAAATTTCGAATGACTTGCGGTTTGTGTAATCTGCATATGTGAGAATTATGTTTTTCATATTAATGGATATGTATGCTTCATTTTAGGATTATGGTGAGAACTAGAAGAGGTTCATCTCAGCTTGAAGGTTGAGAAAGACCGACAACCTTCGTGAGGTGAGGGGATAGGCATGATGGAGCTAGAGCTATTGTTCAGAATGTTCCTCCTTATGACGATGCAGAAGGGTTCCCAGGAGGTCCTTTTGATCCTTTTGTTTTGGTTAGTTATGTTGATCATGTTGCATGTAGGCTGTGGGCTGGTGAGGTAAAATATTTTCAATTTTTTTGTATTGTGTTGTTGGTTTAAATTTAATTTGGTACATAATAATTATGAATATGAATTGTATTGTTTTATGGTTTTGTATAGGAATGAGGAGAATTGAAGTTGATCTCCCTCCGTAGAAAATTAAATAAATTTGGCATTCCTCATCCACAAGTGTATTATTTTGTAGAAAATTCTGGATTGCTCCCTCTATGTAGGATTGGGTATGAAGTTACTAACCAATGCTTAATTACAGCCTTTGCTGAGAGATGACATAGAGATACAAACTCCTTCCATCTGCCGGTAGGAGAGATGACGATCACATTAGACGATGTGTTGTCTATTCTTCATATTCCTATTGTGGGACAATTCCTGACATATGCAGCTTTGGATTATAATGAAGCCAAGAACTTGCTGATGGAGTTATTAGGGATTTCAGAAACTAGGGCAAATGAAGAGTTGAAAGAGAGTTGGGGTCTCTAGGTGACAATGAGTTGGTTGAGGGAGGTATCTGAGCAGTGTTGCATTGATGGGTCATGGGAGTATGCTGATAGAGCATTCTTATTGCATGTGCTGGGGTGCACTATTTTTGGAAATAAGAGTGCGACTTGGATTTTTGTGTCCTACCTTTCACTATTTAGAGACCTTGACATGTGTGGACAATGGGCTTGGGGAGCAGCTACTCTAGCATACATGTATGAGCAGTTAGGGGACGCATGTCTTGGTAATACAAAATAGTTGGCTGGCTTCGTTACTCTTGTTTAGGTAAAATGTTATTGTTAATTTAATTGTATGTAATTAGTTATAGATCTTTGTGTATTGAAAATAATTAACTTTGATTTATTTTAAATAAACGTAGGCATGGATTTACGAGCACATCCACTCTATAGGAAAAAGACGATGAATTCCAGATATGATTAAGCCATGCCACGGGTAGCTCGGTATGTTGTGGGATGTCATATTTCGAGATACGTTGAGGTTAGAGCCCATTTAGACCGATTGACATATAGTGACCTTATTTGGACTCTATATGATTCGCATCGAGCAATTAGACCATTTGAGTCGATATCATTATTTCGGGGTTTCATCCGGTATGAGGTGAATATTCAGATATATATGTCAGATCGTGTATTGCGGTAGTTTAGGTACGAGCAGAGGATTCTAGATACTATTTTGCAATATGACGGTGGTGTTTTTGAGGATATCAACTGACTACATTTTGCTGATCATTTGGTCAGCGGTCTTACCCCAGCTTTCCAGCCACATGCATGCTCAGTTGAGTACATGGATTGGTTTATGCGTATCTCCCATCAACTCATTAATCCTCGCACTGAGGAGGATTGACCGCATGTGGCATCCCGAGCTCGCCCTTGTAGTCCAACTGACACAGACCCACATCCAGGTTTGCACGTACCTTGTCTAGGTCTAATTCGATCCCCGTTGACTAACAATGAAACCTAAGAGTTTCCCAAATCTACATCGAAAGTACATTTCGCCTCGTTCAACCTGAGTTTGAATTTCCTCAACCTTTCAAACCCTAGCGTGTTGTAAAAGCCTCTTAACCCCAGCTTGCAGTGAAAGACTCCTTCCTCTCCAATGAGGCGTCACCATGTGGCCAGGGGAAGTGACTAGGTGCGCTAAATCCTAACCCTATCCCTAGGCACACATAATTCAATTTTCTAACCCTAATTGACATTTTTTTTACTAGTCTAAAAATTTATATACATTTTTACAAAGACGAGTTGGACTAGTTTGACAATATTTTTGGTCTGATATGTGCCTTTTGTCAACATCCAATTTCGTCCGGACAAATAAAAATTATCTTTTTGCAAATAAAAAAAGGAAAAAAGATAAAATAAAATAATAAAAATAAGAAAATAAAACTTTTTAACATGTCTTATTGAATTTCTTTGCCATTTAGAATAAATAATAAAAAAGAACCTTGACTTTATAAATAAAGTTTGATTAAATAATAGTAAAAAATAAGATAAAATGAAATTTGTAAAAAAAAAATGATAAAACAAAAAAGGTGTTGGATCTGTCTTAAAATAAATTGAATAGAAAAATTAAGTGAACCCAATTGAACAGGAAGGTTCATTTATAAAAAAAATAGTTATGATCCAGTTTGATAAAAATAAAAGTAAAAAATGTTTTCTACGAGATAAGCCCTAAGGTTCACATAACTACACTGCCCATTCAAGTCCCTATGTAACTTTAATACCCTTTTAATTCTTTAATTAGTGCCTAACAAATTTTATTTCTTATTATTAAGGAATCTTGATTAAGAATTGCAAATACATTTTTTTTGGCTTTTTACCTCCTCAATTTAAGTGTCATGCTTTTGACATTTAAACCTCGTACATTCACCTATCTCTCTTCTTCATACTTTTTATCCTTTATTTCTATACTTTATTCTATCTAAAGTATTTCATGGTGCAATTTAAAAAAGAGTTAATACAAAAGAGCTGGAATATATGATTCTTAATTAAGAATCATGATTGAGAGTGTTATGGAGAGAGATGAAGGGATTAAAAAAAAATTATAAAAAACTGATTTTATTTTCAAGGGGAGGAGATACAGAAATTGAGAGATACAGAAAATACATAGAAATACTTAGAAATTCAGAGAGGAAAATATACTGAAAAATCTGATTAAGGTCTGTTAAAAAAAATCTAAGAGTCCAATACAAAGTTACACAACTTTGCATAAGAATTGGAAGAGCAAATTTCAACAAAAGGAAAAAGAAGAAGCCAGATTCTACTACAAGGTCTTCAACCGGTATGTTTTTATAGTAGCCTTTGAGTAGTTGTGTGATCCTTGTTGTTATTGTTGTGCATATGTCTGATCCATGGTTATATTTGCTCTGCACTAATTATGATATCATGTTAATTTTTGTATATACCTTATTGCTAAAAATAGAGTTAGAAATTATGAGTATAATTATACCTGCTAAGCTGCTGCAATGCCACGATTTCTATTAAATTCATCTTGCTAATGGGTTAATGTTTTAAGCACGTTCATACGCTCACCCGAAGGTCATTGTGTCTAGCATGATTTTCTTTCCTCGACAACGCAGGAAGCTATTAGAAGTAAAAAAAACTAGTCAGATTCACTCAAAAGAACACTAATCAGCCTTTCAAAAAAAAACAAACAACCATTTTTAGCCCTAAATCATTCACAACCAAAACTAACTACAATTTTCCAAACAGAAATACCAGTTCAGAATTCCCAATAGTCAACGTATAACCCAAAATATAGTCAATACCAAAAGCCAATGCTTAAACCTTACATAAATTTATACCCAGTTAAAACCAAAAACAAAATTGAATAAAATCCCTGTGGTTTCCAAAGTTCCACCCATAAATTATTGAAAAATTGAAATTGACAATTCTAGAATCACCCTAAATCAGAGAAAACCAAATGACCACTACAAAGTTCGGAAACGAAACTTAACCAATTCCATAAAATTTAATCAACATCAGAACACCAAACCTTTGAACAAAAAATCCAACAATTTAGGAAATGCCTAGTAAGAATCCAAAAATATACTCGGCATCGAAAACACATCTACAAAACAGAAAACCCCAAGTTCAGAGACACTTCTAAATCGCAAAAATCCAAAACCAAATAAAAAAAAGGCCTTAGAAACCACAACTATGAAATAATAATCATAATTAGAGAAACCTGAAAAAATCAATGGCAGGGGAGGAGGGAGGCTACGCTGTCGGTGGCTACCGTGGCATCATCCCAATGACCTCCTTGTTGTCGTGCATCGCCGCTTGCCGGCGAACTTCCGCAGCACTATCGCCTTCCAAATAACTCCGCGCTTCACGCCATCTCATAGCCTCAAGCCACCCTCACCACCAAAGCGCAACCGTCGTGGTCCTCCCTCAGTGATCACCGTGATGTCGCCGGTGATCACTTGGGTCATAGACTCTTTTACCATGGTATTGCACCACCAAGCTCTTCCCCAATAGGGTTTCTCCCCTAATTTAGTTCTTTTAAGTGAATGGGCATTTTCTACGAATAAGCTAGCCATTGGGTCACATTCCAACCATGGCCTACTTAAGTGGCTCGTTTCTTTTCTTTTTAACACTAACCTTTTTTTATATACATTATTGTGATTTTGCTTGTTTAGCTGCAGCACATTTGCTTAATTTTGTGAATTAAATATAAGTTAAGGGAAATGGGTAGAATAGAAAGGGGAACCATGCGGCTGCAAATAGGTATAAAAAAATTAAGAGGCAGAATTTTGGCAAAATTATGGTACTGGACACTTCTATGCCACCTAAAGCATTAGGTTTTATCTTTAATTAACCTTAATAATTGAATGCCACCTAAGATATTAGTTTTTATCTTTACTTTATCTTAAAAATTTATAATTATTTTTATATATTCTATTTTTGTATTATATATATATATATATATATATATATATATATATATTATTTTTTCTCTCTTTAGCAAAAATAAAAGTATAAAATAATATATAAAATATTCTCATAAATTAATATAAATAAATAAATTTTCAAAAAAACATAAAAAATATTAAATT
>Ga0099824_1000763_pt1:0-40000 | contig 41626 bp, 12 predicted proteins | sample SiratrowhiteBW_FD_76837 | JGI IMG/M metagenome (GOLD analysis project Ga0099824, IMG submission 76837) | Root nodule microbial communities of legume samples collected from California, USA - Siratro white BW | ecosystem: Host-associated > Plants > Roots > Nodule | place: USA: California... | reverse complement strand
AAATTCTTTTTTCTCTAAAATATTTCTATTTTTATTCATTCACTTTATTTAGGAGCATTTCAAAGTTTCGTTATTTTCTTTTTAATTTAGAAATGCAAATCTCTCAACTAGTTCATATTTTAATTTGTGTTTTTATTGTTTTGATGATGCTTTACTAAATCTTAAGAAGTTTTAATGCATTCTTAACTCTCTTTTTAATTGAGACACAATCAGGTAAGAGAAACTATTTTTAAATTTAGTTACGAATTATAGAGTGTCACTGATATTGAATTGAATTTGACGAGATTTCTGATCTATTTGGATTGAATTGATGGATATTAAGTTTTCATTGGCTTTAAACATAATTTAGTTGGTATATACAGTGGAACAAAATTACGTTAGCTATAAAGTTCAAATTGTGTATTAAATGTGTGCATTTCAAACGTGCAAGAATGAGTAGAATGATTAGTTTGAAATATGTTCTGTGTGATTCTGCATAATTTGCTAACTCGTGAGATTTCAGCCAATGATTTCTTCTACACTTATTTCACTTAACATATGATGATCGGTCCAACTGCTGTTATCTCCTGGATTCAATTAATGTTGCCTTCTAAACTTTGTATGATTATCTTCTCTTCATAAGTATAAGTGTCCAACATATGTGTTTAGAATCAATATAAAAGTAGATGGTATTTAACTTTATAATCTTGTAACACATGAAACTAAAATATAGGCCCTGTTACTTATCTGACACAAATGCATGTCTCGCGGTTCATGCCACTCTCTCTGTCAGTTCTCATCATCATTCTATTATTTCTGCGTCTTCTGCTAGAATTTGTGATAGCTTCAACTCCTAATAGTGTGTGTTTATGTTCGTAACATTGCATTAGTTCTGTTTACTTAGGTTGTGAAAAAAGTTTTGCCTTAGTTCATTTCATCAAATTGTAGTTGATACATTATATATCTACATATACTGGGTGGATTGCTTTGTCAAAATATAAATATGTGATCAGATAAATCTGTTATGATTTGACTCTAAAATAAGATAAAGGGATATTTGTTGTGCAGTAAAGATATTGTCCATTTTAGTATATTTTTGAGACATTTGGATTAGTTAATATTACCTCAGAAGTTTTCTTACAGATTAATTTTTTTACAAGGATAACTATTTCCAAACAGGCCAATTGGTTAATTTTTAGTAAGAAATTTTTATGGTTGTTTTAGTTTGATCTCGATTTTACAACTCAAAACTCTGTTGTAAGTCTGAAAAGGATTTGTAGAAAAGACAAAATTATTATGGAGAGTCTGATCTGCTACAGATAAAGAGTAATTCACCTTGTGAATGAAATTATTGAATGCATCATATTAGTTGTCTCTGTTATCGGTTAGTGAGCCCTTCAATCCACAATTAACCCTTTCATTAATTTCCCATCCTCAAAAGTTGGATCAATTTCCTTAACTTTTAACAATTACAGTATCATTTTTTGATAATTTTTTATTTCTACTGCAGAACAAAATTACCCTTCTAAATTAATACGGTTTTCCCCCTTATATTCTCTAATGTCTTACTATTTTACAAGTAACAAAATAGCACTTTATTTGAATTATACGTGCTTTCTCGTACATAATATAAGCCACTTCATCATCATCATCCTATAAAAGTGAAGAGGTGTAGTATTTAAGTAGTGTTTGGATAAGATTTGCTAATAGCAAACAATTTTTTCAAAAGAACCAAATATGATCCAGCAAGAGAAGCCACTGATGACAGTGGGATTATAAAAGTAACGTAAGCTGAGAATCTTCCAAAAAGAAAACTAGCACTTCTTTACAACAAAATTTGATAGTCCTCCAATTTGTGGCTATTTTTGGCCTATGATGAGTTCTTTCACCTCATTGAAGCTATAACTTAAGGCCACAGCATTGCTTTGTGACTTTATTTTTTACCAATTATTCCCTGGGAGACCATGGTGCTTCTCTGATTCACCAACTACTATTAGAAGTTTTGAAATAAAAAAATTGAACTAAAGAACAAGCACTTAATTATACATAGGAGGGTCCAACTATTGAACGGCGATGATTGAAGGTAGGTAGGTAGTATAAGCATGCAGCTCCACCAGAGTTAGCAGAGTAAAATATATTTTACAAAATAAGGTATTGTTTGGAGCACAATCTGAAACAACCCGTCATCTCAACAAGAATAATTTGACGATCACACACAAACAGAAAGAGAGGGGCTCACGGGCAGCACCAAACAAACAACAACAATTACAACAAAAGTAAAAGAGGCCAAACATTAAAAAAAAATCAAACAACATTTTTATAGGCAAAAAGTGCAACCTGTCTTGTGGTTTGGATTGCCCATCTCACCCTCTCTCTCTCCTTAGATGTCAGTAGAAGCACCCGTGACCTATCTCTCTGTCATCGATTCTCTGGTTCAGCTTCACTTTCTAGTGCCACCTATAAACAACTACTGTTAACTTGTATATAAACCGTGAAACAACCCAATTCACACACCACTTCTACTTCCAAACCACATTCCCCTCCTTACTATTATTTTCCTCACATTCACATTCTCTCTGAGAATGTCAATTTTTCATTCCCTTTTCTATGGTTTAGTGGTAGTTACTATTCTTCTGCAGAATCCCAGTGCAACACAATGCCATACCAAGGGAATTAGACCGAGGCCTGGGAATGCTTTATCTACCAATATGACCAGAGTCCAATTTTCTGAAGAACAGTTCATGAAATGGGTGAGATTTGTGGGCGGCCTCAAACATTCTGTCTTTAAGACAGCCAAGAATAAGCTTTTTCCTTCTCACACTTTGCACGTTTCTAAGAAGCCAAGCAAAGGAGGTTTTTCATCAATTCAAGCAGCCATTGATTCCCTTCCATTCATCAATGTAGTGAGAGTGGTAATTAAGGTCCATGCAGGGGTTTACACGTAAGTACTTGTTATATTTCTAGTCACTCCACTTCAATTCTACCACATTCAAGTCTTTTTGCCATGTGATGTTTGTTTATGATCTTTGTTCATGTGAGACATGGGGTTTGGTGTTTGTCCTGTACACGTTCAATATTATTATTTTTTTTATTATTATCATATTCTTATTATTATTATTATTACATGTTGCTTTTGTTTTTAAGTGATTTGGTACATAGGGAAGTGATAGTAACTTGGGTGTCTTTTTCCTTTTGATTCAAATGCCCTGAGGATTGGTCTTTGACTACAGGAGACATTGCACCGAATGAACTGTCCTTTCTTTCAGACTTGTCCTCCTTTTATTTTATTCTTTGTTTCACAAGTTGCAAGTTTTCTTCTATGTTCGTTGCTCAACAAATTTTGATTCGCATTTAACTGAAAATCTCTTATTTGCCACTTTTTTTTTCGTTGAATTATACAGGGAGAAAGTTAACATTCCTCCTTTGAAATCCTTCATAACAATACAAGGAGCTGGAGCGGATAACACCATTGTTCAATGGGGTGACACTGCTCAGAGCCAGCCATTAGGAACCTATGGCTCTGCAACTTTTGCAGTGAATTCACCTTTTTTCATAGCCAAGAATATCACATTCAAAGTAAGTAACAAGTTCCATTCCTCTGCTTCAATATAAATCTTGCTCTGTCTGTGTTTCTACAACAAAATGTTGTTGAATGGCTTTCAGAACACTGCCCCAATTCCACGACCAGGAGCAGTAGGAAAGCAAGCGGTGGCATTAAGAATTTCAGCAGACAATGCAATATTCCTAGGCTGCAAATTCTTGGGAGCACAGGACACACTCTATGATCAACTGGGTAGGCATTACTACAAGGATTGTTATATCGAAGGCTCTGTTGATTTCATCTTTGGAAACGCTCTCTCTCTTTTTGAGGTTAGATTTTCTCTCCAAAATTTTACAGCTGTGATCTTGAATCAGTGCTGTTAAACAACCATAGGATTTTGTACTACAGTCTTAATATGAATTTAATTTAAGCAGCATCAGTATAACGTAACAATTTTGTATTATATTATTCAATAAATTAACCACTAAGTTGTTTGTCATCTCTGTCTTATACGTTCCATTTGATGTTATTTTGAAATGAAAGGAAAATTTAAATAATGTTTGTATTAAAAATTATAGACATGGGGTACCCTGAGCATTGACTTCCTCAGTGATTTGTCCTGAGAAGCATGGTCTGGTTTGGTAAGATATTGCAGTTGTGTTCTGATTAGATTACATTACATTGGAAACAATTGGTAGGGATGTCACGTGCATGCCATAGCACAAGTTACAGGGGCCCTAACAGCCCAGGGAAGGAGCAGCTTATTACAAGACACGGGATTCTCGTTTGTTCACTGTAAGGTCACGGGCTCAGGAGCACTTTACCTTGGAAGAGCTTGGGGTCCCTTTTCTCGCGTTGTCTTTGCTTACACTTACATGGACAACATCATCATTCCCAAAGGATGGTATAACTGGGGTGACCCTAACCGTGAAATGTAAGTACTTTAAAACATTTCCTCCATGAAAGCAATGAAATTTCATTGCATAACTTAATTAGTATGACTTATTTTTGTTTAATGTTTTATAAAAACATGCACATTGCCTAAAGAGAGTAAAAATAAAGTGTTTTTTTTTCAATGGGTTAAGAGTATTTCACCAAAGTTATCTCTCTCAGCAACGAAAGTGCAGTGCGTTGCCTATGTTTTGAATACCTTTTGCAATAGTAGGGCCACAAAGTGTTTGTCGTTTTGCCTTTTATGCGGAGAAGTTTGCACTTTACAAAGTCACATACAGCCCCAGGAATTCTCAATGCTTTTATGCTGAGTCACAAGCAAACGCACTAAGTAAGCCTCTATGATCAGTCTCCACCTCTCCATGTTAACATATCAGAATAATGAACGACCATGACAGAATAAGGGCGTTATTGGGTATACCTAGTTAGAGTATTGTGCCACCAGGAATAGGAGTGACCGAACATTTGTGGTGGAAGTCTACGTGTTGGTTCATGCACCTTCCAATACACAAAACGCTAGAAATATGACCTTTCTCAAGAATAAGAAATTAGTAGCACTTTTATGAGAAAAAGGGTAGGTAATATAGGTAGATTCCTACCCCCAAACCACATACAACGCAACTATATTTGCTTACATAGATAAGGCACAGCAGTGTGCGCTTAAGGTCAGAAAAGAGAATGGTACCTTAGCCACCTAATACAGTTTTTTCTACTATAGGTGAGTTGAGTGATGTTTATCAGTTGATTCAATTTGTATAATCGCACAGCTTGATCTATGTTATGTTGTTACTTTGCATGTGAGTGCGTTTTTAATTTGATTTTGGTTTGGTTTGGGTCCACTAGGACTGTATTCTATGGACAGTACAAATGCGCAGGACCAGGAGCAAGTTACGCGGGGAGAGTATCATGGTCAAGGGAGCTCACTGATGAGGAAGCTAAGCCATTTATTTCCCTTAGCTATATTGATGGCTCTGAATGGATCAATCTTTCTTTTTGATTCAATTATATTTATCTCATTACACAATTTTATTTTTGTGTATAAATATAAATTATTACACTTTCATAGTGCCTTTCACCTTTCCCACTTTTTGCTGTTCACAGAATCACAACTCGTCTCTCATTATTAGCTGCTTTACATTTCTTCTATCACATATTTCAGAATAATATCATAAAACTCTTTAAGAAAAACATGCCATAAAGTTAAAACAACAACGTTTTATGATAAATAAATGTTGGATGGTACAATGCATCTGAAATAATAAACCATGGTAGTTCTTGAAAGTGTGAATTCAGATATTAGTCGTGGAAAGTAGAAAAATGATAACAGTGTGAATGAAATAGCAGATCTTTTGATGAAATTAGTTCAATCATGACGTCATTAAGATGGAAGATTAGTTCATATGATAAGTTTCAGTGATGTACCTGCTGCCTTGCCATTAACATATGTTCTAAAAAAAAATTCTTTTGTATTCAATGTTGGTAGTGAATTAATGGATTAATGCGATTTAGACTTTTTAAACTTGAACACACCATTTATCATTTATACTATCAAGATAGGATAAATAATAGAATGAAGAAAAATTATTCTATGGTTACATCAAACAATTTACTAAAATGGAATACAAGAATTATTCTATCACACCTTGTCATATCTTATCATACAGTGGCCAACAAAATGGAAACAAAAGAAATACTTTTTAACAACTAAAAGAAAGATGCACTTATAACATTTTGTGACTTGGGTCCTTTGGAATGAGAACACATTCTAGTAATACTGGCTCAAATCAGTAGTGATATAACCCATTTATGCTGAGGAGCTGATATGATAAATGAGGAAACACCACTATAAAGACAAAACAAACACTATTGCTAGATTTGTATCCTCTAAAATATTTACACTTTCATCTAATTAAATATTATTATTAGTAATATAACTTTTAAAGTAATTATTCTAAAAGTTAACAAGATTACTACACATTGTATTTTGTGAGTCCATGAAAGTCCAAAAGTGACTACTGGGCCTACTTTGTATTTCACTACACTTTATCTTTTTCATATATACATATTTTAGCTTTCATCAAAACATTTCCATAATTAATTGGATAGAAAGCTTTTCATTTCTTGTATTTTAGTTATACTCTATAGATTTAATACTCAAATTTAATATCATTTATTTATAATTATAATATATACAGTTTAAGAGGTCTACTGTAACTTTGAAATCTCAGCCACCAACCCTTAATTTTTTAAATAACATTATTGCAGTTTGATTTAATCCCTTATTTGATATCTTTTTTTTATTTTTATTTAAGTTAAGTGGTATCCTCTTTTTCCTTCTTATATATATATAATAACTTTCAAAATACTTTTGCCTTTTAAAGAGATAAATTTTGAAGTAATGGTAGACCTTGATTTCCCACCCATTGTTGTTGCTCCAAACAATAAGTTGTCAAAAGAATATTTCCTGTTAGGAGGTAAAAATAGGCAAAAGTACTTTTTTTAAATCTTTTAGACATTTTTTTAACTAAAACCCATAGGGACACCATGTGCATATAATTATAAACATGTACTTAAATACTTCATTTAGCATGTGTTGCTAAAAAGTAAATAACTTCTAGACTCCACCATAAAAGAATAAATAGTCTTTTTAATGAATTTAAACATAACTAAATTTTAAACAATTCAATGTTGCTATTAAAAAATGATTTTTTAATGTTTAAAACAGAACATTATTTCTAATAAATATATATAAGATCATTTAAAAATATTTTTTATTTTAGAAAATTAAGAATCTCAACTAAGGTAGTGTCAGAAAAAAAAAAAACAGTGAAATTTTTTAGATTATCTAAGCAACATGCAGTAACATACGAAGTAATAAAAAAACAAAAACACGGCTTACCCTACCGTTCAAAATTCAAAAGAATTACAAAAAAGATGTGAAGAAACGACATATAGCAGCAAAGATCCAACTACAGTACGTGTGAATGTGATAAAATCAGAATTCAGAGAGAAGAGATAACCCAAACCTGCATTTCCTGACATTCAAGATTCCCTCACACTCCATAAACTAAATACATTTTCTAATCATTCATTTTTAATTATTGCCATTTGAATAGTTGAATAGGTTGAACTCACCAAAAGGATCCTCTGCACTCATTCAATAACTGCACATTCTGAGTTTAAATCTCACAGGTGATGACTTCTTCTGACTATTTATAAATCTTTGCTTTTTGGTGAAATAATATTTTAGTAATCACTTTTTTCATAAAATCTTTATAACCATGCAATCTTGAACTAATAAATTGTTGTGAGAAAATCATTGTCTTGGTGCTTTATATGCCAACAAGATTTTCTTGATAATGTATCTGGAAACCCTGTGCAGTATATGTCGTCGTTTGGGGTGTTGTTGTTTAGCGTGTTGGATAACTCTAAATCCTGACTCGGAACCAATTGTAAACATGTGAACTTTGTCTTTTGTATGGTTAGAATGTGAACTTGATGTCCTTAGATTTTCATAACATTTTTTTAATCAGTCATTGCAATGACCTAACTTATTTATTTAGCAGTTTATTTGTTTACAAAGCTTAATACAAATTTTAACTTTTTAAAACTATTTCAAATCAGTTATTATTCACAGTCTCCTTGTGAGTTCTTCTCCTTAAACTAGATATTTTAATTGATAAAACAATTTATTTGTCAATATTTTATTTGCTTAGTTCATAATTAAATTTATTCATTACAAAAATACAAAAAATAAATTAAAAAATTATCCATACTTAATGGATGAGAGTTAATCCAATCAATCTTTTATTATTAAATATTTTTTAAATTTACTTTTTTCAAAAAGTTTTCAAAAATATATTTTAATTTTGTTTTCCACAATTTATTTTTGAAAACTTTTTAAGAAATATAATTTTAAAGATTTACTTATTATTTTTTAAAATATTATTTTTATAGATGAATTATATATCCATTATTGAAAAAAATATTAATAGATAGATTAGATTGAATTCTTATTAAATGTAATTAAATTTTTAACATCATTCTACCAGCATTCTTAATTAGATTAAATTCTTAATTAAATGTAATTAGATTAGATCTTCAAATTTTAGAACAGATCCTGGAGTCCTGTTGTTCTAACACCATTCTTTAAGAACCTTTAAATGGAGACTCTATTTTTTGGATAAATGTTAACCAAACTGAATATAAATACTCACAAATGCATAGTATCCTTACAAAAAAATAAAAAAAGTAAACTGTGAAGAAGAAAACTAATTGCTGTAGAATTTGATAATGATCAAGATGTATGAAGATAATTCCATGACACATTACAAGGGGGACCTTCTCTTTGTTCTCCTTCTATTTTGTCTTCACTCCCCTGTTTCCTACCACTGTATGTTGTGCAGAAAGTTGACTCTCATAAGTTTCACCAATCACCACCTCCTCTGGTAGGAAAAGTTGGTGTTTTTTCCCTACCAAATTCCGTGGATTTCTGAAGCTTACTCATCACAGCATTCTTAAAATTGATTGCTTCCTGAATCTGTGAGCAAGACCTTTGCATTCTAGCCCCACTTAAACTACTCCTGGACTCCATCATCTCATTCAGGGTAAGCCTCTTCTTTGAACCAGGATCTGGACGCTGCTTTGGAGCACTGTGAGACCTCAATTTGGCCTTGAAAGACTGAGTGCTGGCCATGTAGTTTGGAAAATTGTTGTACTGTCCATAGAAGAAGCTTTCTGTGCAAACACTTTTAGGAGTCATAGGTGCAACAACAAGAGAGCCACAACTACAAGAGTTGGTGGTGAAGCGTGGAGTGCTTTGTGCTGTAGAAAATCTGCACTCTTCTCCCGTTAGGCCCCACTCTGAGTCGTTGAAAGTCCTGTGGTTTGGTATGGATAAGTGAGTGAATGGAATAGGAGAAGGAAGTGTCTGAAATGATGGATCATCGCCAAAATCTGACATTGATGTGTTGCTCCTGCGAGACCTTGACTTTGGTCTGCCAGTGTCCACTTCCACTATTTTTGGACTCCCATCAATACTGTTGTTTGCATTATTCATCGTAGCATCAAAGGAAGATGATAGCCTTCTGCTGTGGATGGGAGCTATGTGCTCACTCTTTATGTCATCAAATCTCTCCTGCAAAAACATTGTGGCAACAGTCACTATAAAGTCTATGCAATGCATCTTCATGACAGTGGAAAAAGAATCTAAGATCTAATTTATATAGCACTACCATGGATCTTCGCGCTTGTGTTTGAAACCTGTGTGCTTCATTCTTTGTGTTGGTGAGTCCGCCAGATTTCTTAGATCTTACTGTGGCCTGAGCTCTAATCAGAGCCTGCATGCTGTGCAGGGTTGCTGCTGCTTGCTTCCTCACCAAGTACCCTCTCACTAGTGCCTGTAACTTCACCAATCCTTTTAAGGCTCTCAACGCCTTCCTTGCCTGGGTAGAAAAATCAAAGAAATGCAAGATCAAAATATTTCTCTTATTGATTTCTAATTAGTTAAGAGAACCTATTTATATGTTGAGATTCTCTGACGCACTGTATTGCACACAGTAGAAATCTTGTAAGTAACTGATAAACAGATAATTTAAGATGCTTTAGCTAAGAATAATCATATCATAAAATCGAAATAGTGTTTTGTAGGATGTGAATTTTACAAGATTTTCATCAAAATATCACTGATTTGAATAGGTTACATGGAAATGCATATAATCTTACTGGAAGTTAATTGAATGCTGTAGAATTTGCATCTGACTAGTCCAATCTCTGCCAAAAGACAAACTTACCAAGTATCCTCTAAAAACAGTTTGAATCTTGACAACAGCCAACCTTTCTTGTCCACCACCAAACATGGTGTCTCTGCCATTGCCATGGCTGGTTAACCTAACCACTGCCACGGCAGCCTGAGCCGCAGCCACAGCGGCGTCAGCTGCTGCTGCAGTGGCTGCTGCAACTGCAATGGCATGCTTGTTCTGCTCCTTCTCAGTATCGGAGTAAAAGGATTGTAGCCAAGCAGCCTCAGCAGGTGAAATATTGGGAGGAATGGTGGTAGGATTATGACATAAACCTCTGGAATCTCTTTCTGAGATGAACCATTTGGTGCCATGATTTGAATTTTCTTTGCGCTCTCTGTCTGTCTTTATCCCAAACAACCCCTTCAACCACCTAATGGCTCTCGCCATTAGGAAATGCAAATGGGGTCTTTGAATAGTGCTAGTGGGAAGGGTGAAGTGAAGCCTAAAAAAAGAACCCTTCCCAGCACAGTTTTTCAAGACACAAGAAAAAGCCTAGTTGAAATCTGCATTACATGACAAAAACATATCTCTGAAACATGCAGGAGGCATGGTGAGCGAAATCAAACAATATTAAAATAGTGGAATATAAAATTAGAAAAGAGTTAAATTGAGGTGTTGGGGTTCACATTGCATTCAAAGTGGAAACCATGACATAGTAGACAAAAAAACCATGTTGGTAGTATTAAACAAAAGGAGTGCATGGTAAAAGTAGGAGTGAGGTAAGGTAACCCACCTTGGTAGAATAAAATTCTGGAAAGGCAAAAGCAGTTCACAGTTCACAGTTCACAGTTCACAGGTGGGAAAAGGAAAATGGGAGGGAAGTGAGAAGGGCAAAACTGTGCAGTGATCCAATGAGAAGAAGAGAAAGATGGAAAAGGTTGAAAGAAAAGAACAGGCTCATAGTGAAATCTCTATCTTCATCTGACCCTGCTACCTTGTGGAGCGACGTATCCTCAAAAAGAAAGATACCTCAGTGTCCCAAAAACATCTGACACACTCGTGTCTCGTGAAGGCATTCCCTAAACTGTACCAAGATCAACTCCTTCTGCTTTCTGCAACTGTTTTACCCTCCTTTGCTCCTTAGTTTAACTCCTAGCTAATCAATGAACTACTCTCATTCATTCTATTTTCTCAACTCTCTCTTCCCTTTCACCTCCCAAAACCAACGAGCTGTGAATCCACAGATTCTTCGCTGGTAAAAAAGAAACAATGCATGTTCCTTCTCTGCATGTAGCCCTGTTGAAGCTGAGCCAATAAAAGTATAGCTCTTAGTTCAATTAATGTTTCTCTTTTCCTCTCCCAACAGCTACCTGTGATGTTCTCTGCAACTGCAACCCTTCCTCTTTTTTTATCTCACCATATTCTTCTCTTTCATTGTTTTGAATTACTGTTCCCTCAATTATTTTGTGTACTAACTCGAACTCCCCTTTGTTTTTAGTGTCGTTTTTCTGCAACTTAGAAATCATAGATAGGGTCCTCTCTCTACTTACTAATATGCATATTTTATTGCTACAAAGCAGCTGGGTCATCCACAATCAACTATGTTTAATGGTGAAAAACTTGAATTATGTTTAGAAAGTTTTTGGGTATTCAAAACTTCAAAGACAAACTCAGTTGTACTAGGCTTCCAGTACTTTGCTGACTGGAAACATCCAGATGAAAACAAAATTTCGCTGAACACGTCGCTGTTTATGATTATTGCGCCATTTTTGTAATGTAGTGACCATATTAAACAGTACTCCAGTAATTCAGGGATAAAGCCAATGTTCGGTAAAATTTGTGTATACATTTTTTTAAAATATCAAAGGTGAGTTCAAGTTAATCAAGACTGTGAAATATTACATCAAAGACACATGCACCTAACCTTTAATAATGATAATTTTTTTGAATAAAATACTTGTAAGTTTTCAGTTCTATGCAAAGTTCTGAAGTCTGAGTTCCTCACTATGGTAAAGCAGGGAGAATCCACACCATTCAAAGAGAGAATCCACTGTGTGGTCATGAAATTCAGAAATTGGAATATTTATGGAAATTTTACTCACATGCACCTTTGACTATACCATTTTGAATCGAATTTACGAATCTTCTTATGTCACGATAATACTGTTCATATACATATTTTTATTTGAAGTTTATCATTTTATTTTTCATAATTTTAAAACTTGTTGCCAGTATAACTTAAAATGTGCCAATTTTTCTCATTTAGTAGCTCATATATAATTAAAAATATTACTTTCTATTTTATAAAATTAAATGCATAAGTTTTTTTGTTAATTATTTTTAAACTAACATATCACTAGTTAAAGATGAGACCTTATATTGACAACCATTTAGAAAATATATAAATATTAATGATGGTAATAATTTTGGGAAAACATAATTTCTTTTATGGATTTATTACTATTGTATAAATTACTCATTTTTTTTCATTCGGATAAATTAAGTAATTTAGTTTTATAAAAGAAATGGATTGAGTACAATAATAAGATAAGTTTGACTTTTTATTTTAATTTTAATGGGTATTGATAGCTTTTTAAGGGACAATATAAAGTATAATATAATTTATTATTTAAAATCTTATTAATTTTAATTGTTACACAATTCAAACTACCCACCACATAAGAATAAAAATGTATAGGTAATTAATTTGCCAAAATTTGATAAACAAATTTGTCTCCTTTATATTTGACTACAGATTTTTTAAAGAATAATTTTAAAAATAAAATATGAAGTTTGGATAGATTATTAATTGAAATTTTATGAATTTACAAAAATAATGTAAATACTTAAGATTAACCAATTTGAAATATTCACAGTCTCTTGTCTCTAAAATTTATGATTTTTCTTAAAAGTGTTCTTTCTTTTATTCAACTGTGGTCAAAATATCATTGATGTGCTTTTGATTGAAATATCACCAGCTTGACCGAAGTTAAAATACTTAACATTATTTCTTATATTTATGTTAATGAAAGTTTCTTTCAGTTAAAATACTTAACATTATTTTTTATAATTATGTTAATGAAAAAGTTTCTTTCAGGTTAAAATGGATGATGATTATTTTTTTTTATTGTCACCATTAAAATTATTTTTTTATTTATATTGGTTAGTGTTATTATTATGTATATAGAAGATTGAAATATACATATCTTTACATTATTTTGTACTAAAAGGAAGTCTTTATGAGATTGTTGGTTTTCTTATATGTGTTTATCAATATTATTGATATATTGAATGAATTAAGGTATGTTTTAGTTATGATTTTCTTTATAAATTTGAAAATGATGTTATATAGTTTGATAACATTCAAGCAATGTTTAAAGTGGTATATAATATTGTCTTTATCATTTCTCATCACTCCACTGACAATGTGATACTATAACAATAAAAATAATAAATTAAACAAAAATTTATAGTTTTAGTACAAGAAAGGTTGTGACAATTATCTCTTTCTTATGTGAGATGAATGTCGTTTAGATAACTCTATGGTTGCTCAAGCAATAAATATGATCATGTTACATGAATTCTAAAATCTTGAGAATCATGTAATGATATTCTAGCGTTCAAAATGATATTATTATTAGAAGTATTATGTAGAGTGTAATTTACATTTATATATTTCATAGATTATGTATACATGACACCGTAGGTAAGCTTAGCTTTGTCTATGTCACTTATATATGTACATGCTCTTTTATTTTCATAAAATCAAATACATAGAAAAAAGTGATAATTGTTGCTCTATAATCCTATTAAAACACTAGTTTATTTTAACATAAACATTATTTTATTTGATTTTTTCATTTTTAAATCTGAAGTGATCTTCAAGTAATACAAATCTAACTGAGAGTTTAAATATCAAATAGACAAATAAACAAATACCTAAATAAACAGATACCTATATGTGACAAATAAAGTAATACTAATAGAATTAAGTTAAGTGAATAATAATGAATGATCGTTTGTAAATGAAAAAAAAAAAACTAAATGTCCAAATAAAAAAATTAATTTGAGAACCAAACTTAGGTTATGATTAGACACATTTTTCCTTAAGAATTTATAGAAAATAAACATAAAAAGCTAAAAGAATTATAAGTTAAAAAATAAAATTGATAAATATTATATGAATTCATTTATAAATTAATTCATAAAATACATTTGCAGAAATTTGTCATTCCCTTATTACAAATTTGTTAACAGAAATTTGCCCTACCCTTATTACAAACTTACCAACTTAGTTAGGGACTTATAAACAAGTTACTCAAAACTAGACTCGAGGATTAAACTTGGAGAATAATTTCATTAATGAATTAGAAACAAATTAAGACAATTTGCATACTTTGTAGGTGCCTAAAAAAAAAGGTTTCTGTCCATCAAAAACTAAATTAACCTAGTTGTTCTTTAATCTTGTAGAACGGTTTTTATATATAACAGTTATACTCTATGTCAATTATTTAAATTACATTCATATAATAAAATAGTACAGGTAAAGGGCTTCTTGAGCAATATTAAAAGTTTATTCTGTTTATTAACTCATTTTATGTAGTAAAATAAAGAGCATTTATTATTTTACTTTAATACAGAAAATACTTTTATGTAATGATTTTGACTTTAGTTCTCTCAACTTATACTATCAATGCCACTTTAACAAGATTTCTGTTAAAACAAACATAAACAGTCATATACTATGACATTTAAAACTGTAAATATTGTTGGCATAATGAATAGGATTTTCTGGTCACACAACTTGCCATAGATGAACCAAACACAAACCTTATATAGTTACAAATTCATTCACAGAATTTGAGAGAATATTTTGAAGCATATATTTGTGACAAAGTGGTTGGTGTCTTGTTGAAGTTGATCATAGCATAGCATAGCAGTATTCTGAGTGGCACCTTCCCAATTCAGATAAAGTTGGTGTGGTTCCATACATTAGATGCCCATCACAGCACAACACTGATCCTATATATGAGATTGATGACATTCTGCATTTCCAATCTAGACAAGACTGCATAAAGATTAGATAGGTACATATAACACTCTCTTGGCAATATCAATTAGGACCATTTTTTCTTTCTTTAGGAATCACCTAACATTATTCCATCAAATCACTTTTTCCCTACCTACACCTACCATTATGTCACCTCTAAGCCAATATGCCAAATTTCATTGCTATGCTCATTCCTTCTTACAATGTCACCACTCCATGATTGGACATACATGATTAATATGGTGATGATTTAATCTATGTCATATTTAACAACAATTTTTAGAATAGATTATCTTATAATATGAGTTTAACCTAATTCAACTAAGAGAATTGACTTGTAAAATAAAGATTGGTTCCTATCTTAATCTAGTATTTTTTTAACCTATGTGCAATATTCAACATTTTTTTTTCTTTTCAATTCCAGTGCTACTTGTCTCAACATCCTTGTCCTCTCTAACTAATATTTTAATCTATTATCTAGACTGTTATTGAAGTTATAAACCTAGTCTGTTTAAAAGAAAGATTCTTGTATCCAGTGTTATGGTTATTGACCACCATGCAATTTCAAATACTCATCCATTTCATATATTACATATCTTAATTAGTGTATCATCACACCCTCTTATTCAACCAAAATATAAGAGTTTAAAAATGTCAAAAATTAAAAAGAAAGTTGTGTAATATTCATTAAAGTATACTTTTCCTAATAAAGGAGGCTGTGTTGGTGACATTTTTAATTTTATCTTGGTGACATTTTCATTGCCTGTAATGCCTGTTCGGACTTATGTTAATCCACAACTTTCACTGAATAGGTTATTTATAAGACTGAAGTAGAAGGAAAGTGAAAATGATAACAGTGAAACATGAAAATCTAAATCTTCTTTATAAAAATTATATATTATTTTTTCTCACAAAAATGAAAAGCAACATGTGAAAAACATTTCAGAATTGCAACCTAGTTAATTATGTCATACAAATACAATCAATTATATTACTTCAAATGGACAAAAATTAAAATTCAACACTTGTATAATGGATTATGATTATGAACACTCATCATTGATTTTAGATTTTATATATTTTTGTTATAATAAAAAAATAAAATAATAATAAAATTATTAATATTAAATTTAAAAAATTCAAAAAAACATTTTCATCTCCATGTCTTTTCTATCTACAATATTTATTTTTATTTTATTTTTCGTTTATATATTTTTCTTTTCTTTTTCAATTATTTAATTTTTATTTATTTTATTTTATATTTACTAAATTTATGTTGAGTTTAGATATATGAAATTTAATTGCATTTTTTTTTTTGCCCTAATCATGTTTCTTCTATTATTTTTTGTTGATGTCCTTTGCTTCAACCCTTTTTTGTATTGGGCTTTGTTAAAAAGAAACGTCTGCCTATTTCTTTGCCTGGAGTGATTTTGGGGAAGCCCAACCCTTTGATTCGGTCCTCTACAAACCAATTGCGTTAAGAAGAGAAGCAAATTAAACTTATCACATATTCATTGGAAAAAAAATCTTCATAAGTGACAACAAAGACAAAAAGAAAAAAATTTCTCTGTACATAAAACATTGAATCAGGTTGAAAAAACATAAAAAAAGTAATAGGTGTATTAGTAAAAGAGGTAAATAAAACTTTATAATGTAATTGCATAAATTAAATAATAAAAAAATATGAAAATATAAATTATATTATAAAACATTATATACATATATATAATAATTAATAAAAAAATAAGTTGCTGATTTAATTTGAATTTATTAGATTTGTAAATAAAAATGTGATATCAGTATTAGATTTAATTTAACTGGTTTTGATTGACTTTAATTAATTCATACCAAGAAAATATTTACACTGAATACTATGATATTTCAATTATAAATATGTGTATGGTCTTTCGTACTTATAGTGTTACTCAATTTATGTACTTCTATTCAACATAAGATTTGAACTCATATACTTGAATGGTGAAGGAGCTGAGCTCATACTTGAATGATGAAGGAGCTGAGCTAAAAGAAGGCCATGCAGGTTGAAAGAGGGTGTGACCTAACTGAAGACTTACTTATGGTCCAAAATATATTTTTTTTTTGTTATGTACAATAATTATTCACAAAAAATAAGATTTTATTAATATGTATTATTCATTGATGAAAGTTGCATGCATGAGTGACATAATATCCACAAAGAGTAGAGAAAAGGTGTGGCCCCAGAAAGTGTAGACCTTTGAGGTGGAAGAGAATGATGGGTGGGGAAGAAAACCCTATCCTGTTATGGCCATGTATGAAGACATTGTTGGCACACAGTAGGAGTTGAAGCCCATGTGTGGAGCATAAGGGTAACCCTTGTGACTTGTGAGAGGTTAGGGGAACATGTCAAACCAACTTGAGAAATAAAAGCCAACATTTGGTTGAACAAATCATGAAAAACTCTGCCTTTTTTTATATAGAAAAAAAGTGTTATTTATTAGAAGTAGTTTTGTTTAAAGATAGGATCATTATAAATGTCAAATATTATTCTCTCAGTAATAAGCACAGTTACATATCTAAGTTTCCACCTTCAAAATAGCAGTGAACTTTTTAGATTTTTAGACTATAAAAGAAACCCTTTATATTACTGTGAGAGCTGGAATGAAAATATAGAAAGATCGGAGAAAGAAAAGAAAAGAATATTTCATGACTGTGTCTGTTAGTTGCAGGGTGGATAGGTACATACTGTATGTGTCTTCCATGGCTGAGGTATATGTAGGGTTTTCTTTAGTATAGTAGAGACAGTTATGATGATGTGAGGGTCCCCATGCATGGTCATTATGATGGGTTGGTTGGTTCTTACTTGTTGATGAACTAATGATCTATATACCACACCAAAATGGAATATTTTTATGTTTCATTACAAAATTCAGATTCAATAACTCTGCTATTTTAATTTTATTTTATTTTATTTTTATCATATTAAACATAAAATTTCTTAAAAGAATTACCCAATTAAAACCCAGGTGCATGTTATTTATTAAATTATACTTTTTTATTCCTTATAATCAGAATTGTTTCTGACAAACGGAATTTTAACATTCATTCTTGTATCTTCTTGTTGAAACCGTCACAAGGTTTTTCACTTTTTTAAAAAAGAATAACAAAAAGATTAATTAATAAATAATTAACAAAAATATAAATACAATTTTTTTTACATAATTTATAATTTTGGTGTCTTCATAAATATATTGGTATTTGGTATCTCTATTTTAGAAATTTACAAACCTTTGTCAAACCATTTACAAAGAAATTTAACTATATTATTAAAAAAAAAAAAACATTAGTGTTAGTTAGACTGATAATAATCTTAACAAATATATAAAAAAATATATTAGCAACTAATGGAGTAACATTAATTTAAATAAACGTTAAAAATAATTTACATGAGTATTACTTTGACCAATACTAACTTAAATATTAAAAATAAATTAGAGAAGCATTGACACACCTTAACATATTCAATTTTATTAATTTTTTACTCTAATTTTGATTTAGAGTTGGCTTAGATGAGTCCATTTAGGTAATCCACATAACCCACATTATTTTATGGTAGTTAACTATTGACATTCTCCTAGCGTACATACCAAAGAGCTTTATTTATGCATCAATGTCTCACTTTTTATTAAAATGTGTGATATCATTCAAGAAAACATTTATGATATACTTCATTCATCCTTTCAAGTTATGTCTTTTGTTTTAAATTTTGTTGAAATTTTTACAATATTTGTCATTGATATTCAAGTACACAACACCAAGAAGTATTACCAAACCCGCAATAATCAAGTATTTAAAAAAAAATGATGTTTAATCACAATTCATCAGAATTTGAAACAAGATATAATCTCAAAAGATTAATGTGAAATAAATGAATGAAAGCTTTCTAAATCGTCTAATTAGACAATTAAATCTTTTTTAGTTTGATTAATCATTGTATTAAATCTCAAATAAAAAATAAAGATTCATTAGTAATACCTAAAGATCGTAGATCTCTAATAAGAATTCAATGGATTCTCATTTGTTTTCGGAACTTTACCCCATACCAAACATATATATGAAAATATATAGATAAAACATACATAATAGAACAATTGTAATTATAATTATAATTTATAGAGAAATTAGATGTGTTGTAGGTGGGGTGGGAAAGAAGAGGAGGTTGAATATTGTGAAAAAGATAAATAAAAATATAAAAAGAAGGATGGAGGAGGAAAATGGAAGGTAAGATGAAACTTTAATTTTTAAATATTAATAGTTCAGTTGAAGTTTATCGAGAGATTATTTTAAATTACTTTAAGAATATCAAGTACTAAATTAAACTTTAAAAAAAATAAGAAAGCAATTGAATTAAATGTATCAAATAAAGAAATTTGTATAAACCTGTTACAATATTAGGTTATGAGGGTATAAAATTGACTTTGCGATAAAATGTGGAAGAAATGATAAGATAAGTGGTTAGTTCACATGTTTCCGGTAACAAAAAACTAAATACAACCACTAATATTTGCTATTAAAAAAATAAAATCAGGTTCTTTCTAAACTGTATATTATTTATTAAAATTTTATATTTTTTTATGTCGTGGAGTATCTACTAATTTTGTAAATATTTTGACTAATAGTTTCTTAACTTAAAAATAGAATTATTAGATTGAGCCTTGCATATAAATTTTAGCAACGACCATGCAATAATTTCAATCCTCACAAAGCTATAATATTATAGAAATTGATTAAAAAAATCTAACTTCTTAGTCAATTACATACTTTGCTTACATGCATAAGAAAGAAATATCTATTGACTAAACAATTATACGACTTTGCGATAAAGTCAAACAGAATCCATCCTTTAGCTTCAATTTAAGATTTAGATTTTATTTAAAGGGCGTGCTTATCTTAATTAATTCATTTAAAAGTTTAATAAATTTCCAGTCTTTTATAAATAAATTACTTTTTCATATCAAACTTACATTGAATTGAGAAGATTTACACCTGCACCAAATAGTGTAAGGGAGACCGACACTTAAAATTTCAACACTACCATACTTGATAATTTTTTATTATTATTAATAAGAGCAATATCTAAAAGGTATCCTAAAAAATTCAAAATTACTTATTAATTTTTTAAATTACTAATTTATTATAAATCCTATATGGAACCTGACTGAAGTTCGACAGAGTAAATGGTGAGTTATCATATCAACCTCAAGAGGATAAATTGATTTTAATTTATAAAAAATATTTTATTTAATTTTTTCATGTTTTCTACTGTAAATATTTATATATAAAAATCTAAATAACACTTAAGTAAGAAACAAATATATAAAGTTTCAATTTGAGGTCTTATGAGAAAAAAAATGCTGACATATATTACCTTAATCAGCTACGTACTTTACCTTAATCAACTACTTGTTATGATAAGTTAGGAATACGACTTATATGTATTATTTTAATAAAATAGCATGAAAGTCATAAACCATATATACAGCTTACATATTTCATTTTATATAAACAGGATATGACATAAACAAGCAACTATTCTATTAATAAAAATAAAAATAAGATGTAAGTACGACTTACCTGTTAATTAAAAAATAGTGAGATCTATATATATATTATTTGAAAAGTGCAATTTGCCTTTATATATATTAGTCATCTTATATCTTATATATGTGAGCTATAAACAATCAGTAAAATTTTTAATTAAACTGACATTTTGAAATCAAATTACATATCTTTTCGAAAGAAAACCGGTGAATTACCATGTTTATTAAATGAAAATATGTATTTCTTTAAGAATTTTATGTTAGTAAGATGCTTGCTAACATAGTTCTATAATTGAATATAATTATGTACCATTGTTAGATTATATAAATTTTATTTTTATTTATTAAAAGTGAAAGTGAAAATTAATTAGAGCATATTTTTTTGTTTTGTTAGAGATCTCACGTCCACTAAAAATGAAACTTTTCAATAGTTTTATAAATGAATGTAAATCTCATTTTACAAGCCGGTTTTGTAAGGTTAAATTAAACTTAAAGTCTAATTCTAATATTGTATCAAAGTTTATCTTAGCAAAGTCGTTTGGCCTATCAGATCGTTATCGGACCATCCTTACATGTAAGTTTCACGTTCAAGTAAAAGAGTTTCAGCGTGAAGAAGGTGTGTTAGAGATCTCGTATCAACTAAAAATGAGTCTTTCAATAATATTATAAATAGATACAAACCTTATCTTACAAACCAATTTTATAAGGTTGGATTAAACTTAAATTCCAATTCTAATATGTTTCTCTTTTACACCTCCTTTCCTCTTTTCTATGACTTATGACCAACAAAACCCTTTTCAACCGTATCCTCTTTGCTTGGGAATGCACATGTTTTTATTTAATATGCCAATTTTATTTTATTTACTTAAATTCTTTAATGATTTATAATTCTCTATCTAATTTGATATTTTGAGTAATGTTTATTTACTTGTATAACTTTTATGGTTCACACTTTTACACAGCATACTCATTGAAGCTATAATTGTGTCTTGAATTCTTTCTCTGGGTAGGTATATCACATTTTTTGAGGAAAAATGTTATTCCAAGTTTTTTCAAGAGGTACAATGACAATGACAGTATTTTGTGGATAGCTAGTTATTATGCATTTACTATTCCAAAATCCGCAATCTTCTCGTCCATCAATACCCACAGGTGAACGTTGGTAACTTAAGTAGTAGGTCAGAATAATGTTAAGTTTTTTTAAACTTAAGCTAATTATTATTATTAATAGATAGGTAAAATAGAGGTGTGCAAGAATGTAAAAATCTTAAAGTCAAATCTTGAATTCTTACGACTTTACCTTTAAATAGTGAAAACTAGTTAATTTATCGACAAATTACGAGTAAATTCAGGTAGGTTTTTTAAACTCTTGATAATTTCACATAAATTATAAAGCTAGGATCAACTTAACGAGTTTGAATTAAAAGTAATGTTTATTCTTATAATGACAATATTTTATTATACTCAAATTATTTAAGAAGTCGTTTATTTTTAGATATATTTTATAAATTTATCTACAATTTAGTGATTTGTATAGTTTAATCTTATTTAACAATGAAAATATCCATGAAAAAAATAGAAAATATCAATTTATGATAAATATGTTTTATACATATATTAACATTAAACAGGTAAGGGAGGCATTCAATAAAATTTATTATTTATAAATATACTTGACTAACTTGAGTGCTCAAAACATTTTTTATCTTCACTTTTCTTATCCCATATTACTTATATGCAACTCTTTGAATGAGAACGGTTAAGATTAAAAAAAATCTAAGAAATGCAGAACCACTGATTTGGATTATAGCAACAGATAAATACTTTTGAATAGATATGAACAGTCGTAATACTAAACAATACAATAAACAGAGAACGTCCAATGGTATGTGTAAACTGTGATTGTCTATGATAAATTGCAGAACATTCAAAGTATATCTATGAGAGTATATCTGTTGTAAGGAATAAACTTTATGGTCTCCACTTGATAACTTCAACCCCTGAAATGAAGAAATGTGTATTTTCAGAAAGGAAGAAAAACAATATTCTTCTTAACGAGTCCAAAAGAAGAGAGACAGATTATACCACATAATGTCTAACCCACATAGTCTCCGAGCTGCACATTTTTAGTACGTTGCCTATTGCTCTTTTCTTGGTCCCTTGATACAAGATCCTGCTCCACGTGTCCCTCCTCAAGGCTAACTGAATTTGGCTCTGTACTCATGCCTAGCTGAGGTGTATTGTTGTTGACTTCTTCCTCCACGTCATTAGCCACTTCATCTCTTTGTTTCCAGTTTTCCTTCCTAACAAAACATTTCAAAATAACACTAGACAGCATCAACACTGTGAAGGAACTCAATCTGAGTAGGAATAAATCCTAAATTTCAAGACTTCCATTTATAGGAGTGAAAACAATCATAATTATTTTTATGCTAATCTTTAATATTGTGTCAAGCATAATGTTTGTGGTCTTTTTAGCTAAAATAGATATTTGATGCACCTAACTTGTTATGTTTAAATTACCTCTTGATAGTGAATATCTTTTTTCAACCCTGAAGAGATAGAGACTTAGTATACAATAATAGAAAGTAATAGGAAGGTTGGTTTATTATGTCAAGGACTTATTTTAGGACAAGTGAGACTAATATAAATTTGAACCTTTTATAAACATTGTTTTAAGTCTTCTCTCTTCTCTTAAAGGAATTTTCCATTCTTCATTTGTAAAGTAGACAATATAGTTTAACAAAGACCAAATTTGCTTTCATTAATCATTTGATTATTTCTTTTATGAACACATTTAAAGAAAATCATTAATATATCAAAATTTGATATTATTTATTATCATCAAAATTGTTTGGGTAAAATTATTTGAGTTACTGAAGATTAAATTATCATTGATCATTATATTAAGATAATATTATAGATGAGAAATAGACTTTTAGAATATAACTCTTAAATAATCACTTACTTAATGTTTTTTCTTTTGGTTAATTATGCAACACCAATTGCTTTTTCCTTTTCTTATCTACTATCTTCAAGTTTTTTACAACTCTCCTCCTTTTATTTACTGATAGTACAAATTTTGTTAGGCTCAACCTAGATAGTACATTCTCAATTTATAACTCATTTATAGAAATATAATGAAATATTCATCCTTCTTTATTGTCTTTATTTTAATATATTGTCTTAATGAAATCGTGTGATGAGCGGCTTTAGTTTAACACTAATGTACTACAATTTCTCTTATTGTTTTTATTATGAAAAGTGGAAATATGAATTATTTTTATTAGCTGTTTTATGTATATACGTTATTGATAAATTTATTAATAATTTGAATATTAAGTAAATTGATACGAGATTAAGAGTTGAATGCAGTAGCTGATATTGTAGTGAAAGTTTTTGATTTTGAAAATGTGGTTATGTGAATGGGAGAAAGAGTAGATGGTGATTTAAAAGGAGTGCGTAGTTAAGTTTGGAGGTAAGAGAAGAATGAGAGTAGGGAATATGGGTCCTTATCGGTGGCAGTGGCGAGAGATAAAGGCGAAAGTTAACAAAAGGCACCTCTTCACACAGTACAGTACAGTACCATGCAAACATGCCTTTCTCTTCCGTCCTCTTCCAATATGTTTGCGCCATTCACTCATTTCCTCATATGCACCCAGCCAGGTGTCACTTCTTTATTTCCACCCTCAAGGACCACGGATACACACCCCTTCTTTTTTTTTATCTCATACAAATTTTTAATTTATCATAAAACTTAATGCTATTCACATTTTTTTTTACATCAAAACTTCAATACACAAATCAATCAGACAAACTATCATGCAGAGATCGATTGGAAGAATAGTAAACTGGGACCATCTGTTCTTTCAAGAAAACATGGAGAATCTTCTACCTAATAATATATGAAATTTTGTGTTGCCAAGCATAACAATGTATTTCTTTTTTTAATTTTTAATAATTTCTTAACTCTTTAATCAGTGTCCCACTTACAATTCCCATATTATTCAGAAAAGAATTGCTCACATCCTAGGGAATCATCATTGAGTTTCTGCTTTGGCTGCTCATTTTCATCTCATATAGCCATTTCACAGTTCACCTCCTTAAAATTTGAATTGAGACATCGGTATCCACATAAAATATTCTGAAAATTAAGCAACAAGATTTCTTGGATTTTATTATTTTGAGGAGATGAGCAATTTTTTCCCATTTATACATATATTTTTTCATAGACAAGTTTACCTGGCGTTGCTGTTTGTAAAATAATAAGAAAAGAAATGAGAAATTTTGTTGGTAGAATAAAATAGAATGTCGAAAACGACAGAATAATTTGGTATCCACTGTGTATGTATCCAGTATGGGTGGGAAAAAAGAGGCGAAAAGAAAATGCAGTTATAATTATCTTTCTTTAATCTTGGTGAAATTACAAAATAAACCCCATCATCAACACGGGGTGTTGCTTTTCATCAAACAATCAAGCCTAGGGCGTCACAGTAACAACGGTGGTCAACGATTGCTTCTGGCCATCAATCGTTCCATCATCTTGCCACATCAGCAGCTGGGCCCGATGGGCTTCCACCTCCCAATCTGTGGTCCCGATCACATACAACATAAGTCCCGCGCAACACACCTGGGCCGATAATAGGCCCAGCCAGAGCCCACAGAACCCAACGTCTAACCAGAACCCAAGCCCAACCGCCACAGGCATTCCGACCAAATAGAATGCGCTGAGGTTGATATTTGCCGCGGTGTTGGGTCGCGCCGTCCCTCTAACCACGCCACAACCCACCGTTTGTGGACAGTTGCCAAGTTCACAAATTCCAAGGATGGGAAGCGCCATGGATGTGATCCTTATAATATTTTCGTCATTAGTGAACATTCTTCCCCATGACTCTCTCATTCCAATGGCAAAAACCATTGCCGAGAAACCTATTACCACGGCGAGAAAAACAGATACTACGGCGGAGAGCTTCGCCCGATAAGCCTGATTTGCGCCCAGTTCATTCCCAATGCGAGTAGAAACCGCAAAACTCAACGAAGAGGGAAAAACGTAAATAAAGGAAGTGGTTTGAATGAGTATACCCATGGAAGCGACAGTTGAAGTGGGGTTAACCAAAAGCCCACACAAAACTATCATGATCTCGTACCACCACCACTCCAGGCAAACGGAGACGCAGCTGGGTGCGGCGAGCCGGAGCAGCGGCTTCCACCCGACGAGACAGTCCCGGGTGGGCGCGGCGCATTGGAGGCCGGTGAGGCACACGTGCGCGGCGAGGAAGATGAGGATGGAGAGGCTGGAGGCAGCGGAAGCTGCGGCGACGCCGGCGAGGCCGAGGCGGAGCCGCGTGACGAGAAGGTAGTTGAAGGGGATGTGGAGGAGGGTTCCCGCGAGGGAGGCTAACGTGAGCGGGTGGGTGACGCCCTGCGCGCGAAGGTAAATGCGGATTGGGTGGAGGAAGGAGTGGGTGAGGAGGTCGGGGAGGGAAAAGATGAGGTAGGTGTGGGCCATGCGGGTGATGTCAGGGTCCTGGTGCAAGGGTAGAAGGATGTTTGACATGTTGAGCCAGAGGAGCGATATTGGGATGGAGCAGAGTAGCAGAAACATTACGCAGCGGTGGAGGGTCAACGACAGCACGTTCATGCGTTTTGCGCCGAACGCTTGCGAGCATAGCGGTTCCATCCCAAGTGCTAGACCCGACAGCACCGAATAACCTGTGATGTTCGCAAAGGCCATTCCTAAGGACCCCGCCGCCAGTTCGAGGTCTCCTAGGTGTCCCAGGAACAACATCGATACCATGGAACGCGCGTAGAATATGAGCGCCGTCATCGCTATGGGAAACGCTAGCTCCATCAGCGCCTTCACTTCTCTCCTTATGCTCCAACACTGCTTATCTTTTTCTGCTGCTTCCATCATCTTGTAATCTCCTCCCTCTGCTTTTGATCCCATCCTACTGGATTATACTAACTTGCACTTCACAGTTCCCACCTCCTCACTCTGTTATCTGCTATGTGTGGGATGACCCAAACAATCACTCCCACAGAGTTAGTGAGAGTGTGTGACCAGATAAATAGACAGATTGATAGATACACGAAACTAATAATTACCCCGATTCAATGAGAAGGCCAGGAAGGTGACCCTTGTATAAATAGACATTTCAAGTGTTTTACCTCCTCTTAAAATATTTACATTAATTCTTCCTTTATTATAACTATTATTATTAATAATGAGACGAGGGTTGATGTCAAGATACATGCTTCTGCAACAGTCATTCATGACTCAACCTAAAATCTTACAATCTTTCTATACTTTTCTTAACATGTCATACTCTTTCAATCTCTTTGCTAAAAAATGTATATTTATATTACGTGTACTCAGGTTTAATGCTATATTCCAATTGTATAGATGAAAATTACTTAAATACATGGGAATGTCAGTGTATTCTGAGGGGAACAATTTCCAATAACGGAACACCTCTTTGCTTTTGTGATATTGTGATTATGCTAGTTTCTTGGCCTTCTTAGGTAAGTGCGATCTCAAATTACAAAACCTTCTATTTGATTACTTCTAGCTTCAGGCGCAATGCAATTACTTCAATTCAATCCAAGAATTCTTGAAAAAGCAGTAAAGCACTGCATTACTGACAAAGGTGTCATTCATCATTAAAGCATAATGCATGTACGGCTTATATATTGGTCTAGCAAAAACATTTGACTTTGCTCCACTAATTATATTGTTAATGTATCCATCGCACCTAAGAATGTTATTGACTTTCATTATTAATTTCAATTGCCAACAATAAATATAATTAAATGGTAAAAGGAAAGGCCAGTACGAATGTTGTCATATTTTCCTTTGTTTGTTTTACTTATTGATAAATAAGTGTCGGGATTAACTCGATTTTAAAATTCATCAGGATTCTGTTTAGTCAGGCTTAAATTTAGGATACAGCAATCTATTTTTTTTCAACGAACAACAAAATATACTGAAGTAAAGAAAGTACTTTCTCCCAACTCAATTATAAGAAAAAAAAACTAAATACAAACAATTTTAATTATTTTTCTTCTTTCTGATTATATGGTACTTAAATATCATATATTTCTTTTAATTAAACTTTTTAATTAACATAAAAAATTATTAACTGTACTTATGTTTTAATTTTAACTTAGAAAGTAAAAAATACGTGTTTATAAAGAGTAAAAAAGCATATGACCAAACATTGATTAGTGTTTGACCAGTGAGAACTTTCTCTACTGAGACAAACTTACCACAAAAGTAGTCAGCCTTATTATGCTCTCTACTGTTAATGTTTTGATATTAAATTATATCTCAGTTGTTTCAAGATTTGATTCAATGTCTTTATGTTTATAATAAGGCGTATAATATTTACCTGTTTATTTTTAAAAACTGGAAGTGGTAATTAAATAAATTATCTATCTCCCTCGCAATTAGTCCACTCTTATAATTACACGTATGTTTTATTTAATATATATTTGTTTAAAATTAATTATGAGAAAGCGTGGTTCTTTGTTTAAGATGATGTTAAATTTGATTCTGAGGTCAAAACTCCACGCGAACAGCCACTAGAAGTTTGGATTTCACAAAGAAGCCAAGGGTAGTACTGTTTAGTCGGTAATAACATATTAGTTGACCGCTTGATAAATTGAATTTGTTTGATTTGATAAAGGAAAGGGCCACACGTGGAGTTTGAGAGCAAAGACTTTAATTTTCGTGGCATCTGCAAGTGAAGTACTTGTCGGGTCGTGAAGGTGAAGCAGCTGAAATGGGCTTGGAATGGAGGTAGGAAAAGGGTTTGAAAGTAGAAAGAATTAGAAAAGGTTTAGATTAGAGAAGGTAGTGTTATGTTGTAGCATGCATAAGAGAAAGGTAGATGAAAGAAGAAAGAAGCAAATGATAGGAGTATAAGAATAGTGATGTGGTGGATTGGACATAATGGATCACATGGGTGCGTGCGAAATTGCCGGAGGCTGCACAGCACTCAGCTCCCATTTTCACAAACAGATGGTTGGAGGGAAACATCCCTCATAACAATAGGCCATATAGTACTAGTTAGCATTTACTACTTTCTACTTTGTAGCATTCTCTTTCTATCTATCTCTGTCTTGTTGAGTTGTTGGTATTAAGTGTTGTTGTCCCATCCAAATGTGCATGTTTTGCCTGTGTCCCTCCCTTGTGAGTGTTGTGTGTGTGACAATATATAGAAGAGAAGAAAAGGGAATTGGTGAAGGTGGTAAAAAAACTGTGTTAGTGTTGAAGAGATGAGAATATGCAGTCCCCACCATCCCCATCTGACAGCTCTGAGAGTCTCACATTTGGGAGGCAGTGGCACCACTTCTTCTTTTTGTTTTCTGGCATTGGGGGAAGCAGCCTACATAATGCAATGTTGTTGTGTTGTGGTTCATTACTTGCTTGTCTCACTGCCCCAGAATCCCTTTAGACCCATAGGCCACATAATGCCACGTAAAATATTTAACATCTTCTTCTGCTTCCCAATTCAAACATGGTTGCATGTCTCTCTTCTCTTTAAAAACTCTCTTTCTTTCTTTTGCATGACATGATGTCAACCCACCTTTGCTTTCACATTCCCACAACTTTCCCAGAATGTCTGCATATGTTATCTGTAATCTGTCCCCCCTTACATAGTAAAACTATCCCTCTCTTACAAACCCTCCAATTCCCACCAGTTTTCACCTGCAAATCTACATATACCTCATAACAGTAATTCTTCAATCAATCACTCAAATTAAACGTCACAAAACTTTTATCATTTTATCTTCATCTATTTTATCTTTTATCTGCTCAATATTCACTCACCTCCCTTTACTTAATACAAGTTTTATCATTTCGTGTGTTATATGTACACACACACAAACGAAATGTTTTACATTGAAATCTTTTATGTAAGATTTGTGTATTTTGTATTCAAAACGGGATTTTCTTTATTGCTTTTTCCACTGCACCTTTTTTTGACACATTCACTTTATGACTGATATTTGAAACACTGATACCTTATCAATGGTGAAAAATTTAAGTTCATTTTTATCACTCACTTTGGTGGGAGAGAAGGAAAGTTATAAAGAAGTAAGTAAGAAATAAATGAATTAATTTGTACACTCATCTGCAGTAGAGGAAAAAAAAATAATTTTCTCTTTTCTTATTTAATTCAGTAACTAATGAAAGACCAAAAGTATTAGTAAATATAATTATATAAGAGACAAATATATTAGTACTAATATTAAGAGTGATTTTAGAAGTAGACGTATTTTTTTATGTTCTCTAAAAAATAAAGAAATGTAGTGATCTATTCAAATAATAATTTCATAAAACAATTTATAATTAAAATAAGTTTTTTTTTTTTTTGTATGAAGTGCATGTAGACAATTTAATTCATGTAAAATTACATTCCTCTTAAATTATTTTAAATCTATTAAATTTTTTGAAAATTATAAATACAAAGTATTATTTCAAATATTACTTTAATTCGTAACCTTTTCATACTTAAATTTATAATCACCTTTCTGTTTTTTTCACATATGCTATGCATTCTTTTTCTTTATCTTCTTTTTACTTCCACCTTTTTTTCTTGGTATACGCAATTTTAAAACAAAATTGCTTTCCAGAAAAATATTATTCATTTTCTTATTGTTTAACATCAAAACATTGATAATTTTAATTTTTTTTACATATAAGACCACAAAAATTTAATTAAATTTTTTACCTACCTAATATGTGATTTATAGGTTTTAATTTATCCGTTTATTATTCATGAATTTGATCTTTTACAATTTCATTTATGTATTTTGATTCATCCATTAAATTGATATTTAATATCTTGCATGAATGTGAGTTTATTACACATTGATGATAGTGCTTTAGTATCACATCAAATTTTTAATGATATTGGATGTATAGGGATAATTAAACAAAGTTGCTTAATTTTTTACAATAAAAAAAAAGTGTTGTAATGATGATTTCTAAATTCCTAAAGTTAATAAACTCAAAAAAGGTCTTAAAATATGTAACTTTTTAATCAAGTTAATTCATTTGTGAGTTTTTGTATTATTAAAAAATTGAATTCACATAATAAGTATTTAGGCAATTGTCAACTTAACACAGTGTTGTAATAAGGGCAAAAAATATTAAATATAGTAAAATGATAATTAATTTTTCTTTTTCTTATGTTGTCATCCTTTTTCATGTTCATTAACTGTGGTTTTTCTTTATTCATGGAAAAATACCATCATGACGTCCAAAAATTAAGTTGTGTAAAACAAATAAAATTTAATTGAGTAAAAGAAATATGATTTTCTTGATTTTTGATGTTTTTAAAATTGCAAACGAACAATCAAGTACGAAAAAAAATCATGAATCAGATTGTTAAAAAACATTGTGCATGTTCGAGGTTTCATTTATCCAATAATTAAATATTGATCCTTCTATTTTAGTTACTAGATTAAGGAGAAAAATATTTTCGTACATGTAATATAACAGTTGTATGTATGGATATACTTGCCCATTTTTGGTAACTTTAGCTGTATTAGATAATATCTATTATCACGGGAATTGAATTGATTAATAGTCTACATTTCGATATTATTATGTCATTTAGTTATTTAAAAAATGTGATTATCCAAATATTAAGGTGATACACGTATAAATATGAAGTTTTCATTTAAAAAAAAACACATGCATTGAAGATGATATTATTAATTAGTTATTTGTACTATAAATGTATACATTCATTAATGTTTCTTTAATTGTTTTTAAGCATTTGTGCTCAAAATAGCAGAAGAAAATCTTGTGACTTGACAACAGTTGGAGGTTGGACGGGTGTCATATATATATTTATATTTATATTGGAACTTGTAAATGATAGACAAACTAAGTAATAAGGAACAAAACTTCAGTCAATCATTTCTTGGTTCTTTTCAAATATTGTTTATTAATGGAATGGTTAAAAAATCACAAGAATGATGTAAAATTTGAAAAACAAAAATCTTGAAACTGTCTATCACTCTTTAAAAAGAATAAAGTATATAATATTTTTACAATGAAATTATTTGTGAACTTAAAGAAGAAAAGAAATAGTTAGTGTGAATTATATTGATGTGACAGTGGTATTTAAAAGTAGGTTTGCAGCCGGTGTGAAGTGAGTTTTGATTGTTGGTTTAAAGGGAACATGGTGGTTGATTGGGGTGGGGTGGGACCTTGCTTCTGAATTCAGCATCTTTCTTGGGGCACGAGCAAATTGGGGTGTGGCTATGAACTATAATACCCAGATATCATGGAAGAAGCACATGACATGGTCAATTCTAAGACCTTCTATCACTTCAACATGGATCTCTGTAATTTTCTTTTCTCTTGCCTTTCAATTACTATACTTTCTTTTCATTTCAACACAAAAATATAATCAAACTCAAATCTTCTTCATTGCCAACTCTCTTCAAATAATGTTTTATACTTTGATTGGTTTAAAGAGAACAAAAAGGTGAAAAAGAAAAAAAAACAATGAGATAATAGAGCAGTTAGTTAGTTAATAGAGAGGTAAGAATGGAAGGAAATGATAAAATATATCTGTAGAAGATACAAATGATATTAGTAAACGATGAGATATGAATATAATTATAAAACACATTAGTAGTAATTTAATTTTTTATTTTCATTTAATAGTTTGAAAATATAATTTTACATATTTTCACAAAACAATCCAAATTAGAGTTTCAGTTTCATAATTACTATTTCATATATTATATAAGTTATTTTAAAATTAATTTAATATATCTTTAATATATCAATTTATTTAACAACTGATAATTGATATAATAGATTATGTATTATATCGATTTTAAAACAGCTCATGTAAAATGTTTAATTGTTAGGACATATTTAATTTTTGTTATTTTTAATTTTATATAATTTTTGTTTTTTTATTCATTTGATGTATTTCGACTGCCACTCTCGAATCTCATTATGTATATAAATAAGAGTTGTTGATGTTGAAAAAAAATCTATGCATATAAGTAAAAGTTGTCCTTGTTGGAAAAAAAAATATAAGAGAGGAAATATGGAAATATAAAATAAGAACGGGACTTAAGTTGAGACACACATAAAAAAATGACATCACATTCAACTCAAAACCTTAAGATATTGGGTTTGTGGTATTTTTTCTTATATATTGTTTAACTTTCTTATTTTTACTGTGACTTAGACTCACACTTAGATATCCAAAAATTGTCACCACTAATTTTTTTTCATCACTATTAAGCAACAGTTATAATATTTTGTATTTTATATTTTTAGAAATGAGATAAATGTTAAATATTATTTCAATTGTAAAATTTGTTATTAGTTATTATACTTGTTTGTTGATTAATTAATAAGTTAGTTTACTTTTGAATTAATCCTTATAGTTAGACATGAACATATGTAATTAGAATTATTCACATTATGCAATTTTTTTTAGAAGAAAGACAAATAAAGTCAAAATTAAAAATAAAGAGATCAATATGGAGACATAGTCTCATAATATCTTTAGTCTCCTTTATTATCATGACTATCATGACACTTAGCATAAGTAAAAATTATCTAAATAAATATATCATCTCATTTTTGTATTTTGATTACCCTAAATAAGCTTTTTATGTTAGTTCTAATTAGAAGTCATATAGAAACTCCTTTTTAAATTTAACCAAATTAAAATTAATATAGAAAATCTTATTATATTTACAAATTTGTTAAGCATGAATCTTAGGAATCATTATGGTCATCCTAAGTTTGATTGAATTTTATATTCCCATTAGTGTTAGGAACTTGAAGCCACGCCACATATGTATTCAGCTTTTGGTTAAATAAAACAAATATGTTCTCTGCCTAAAGAAGGGAACACAACTCAGATTCTATTTCAGCACAAATTTGAATGTGAGGCTAACGCGCTTTCAAATATTAAATACTACATTTTTTTTGCCTATGTAACATAAGTATTGGCAAGGGATTCCAACACGCATTATTTCCAAGCTGGAAACTTCAATAATTCCTTACATTCACCTTTGAATTTTAACTTCTTCTTTTGATAAGAGTCTATACATTTGATTTGTTGTAACTAAGCATGGATGACTTGAAACTTTTATTTCTCAACTTCGATTTCTTGGGGGTTGGGGCATGTGGAATGCAATTTTTATATTTCATATATCTAAACAAAACAGAATTAAATATCTATTTATAGTACACTTGGCAGCACCCCCACAAATAGTAAATAGCAAAAAACAGAAGCTTTGGTCACCAGATTCCCCTTTTTCCTCCCATCACAAAGTTTAACCTTTAGCCAAAAAGGTAAACATTATATGAATACAACACAACAAGACTACATATACAAACGTAGCTTCATTTCTCCCAGTTAAAAAAATCAAAATGTTTTTTTTTTTTAATTTTACATGATCTTCCTCTTAACTAAAGAATATGAAAAGAAGGGAAGGTATAATAATTCTAGAATGAAAAGTCTTTAGATATGGTAGAAATTGGTCGATGCAAGTTACTCCAAATAAGAAACACAGTTCATTGGTGATGAAGTAACTGTGAAAAGATTTTGAAAAAGACATGCTATTAAATCCAAAAATGAAAAGAGGGTGGAGATCTAGAGAGGTTGTCTAAGCTGCAGGGTTTACAGAGCCAGCTCCTTTCTACATACTCACAGCTCATCTTGGCATTCAGGAAAAAGAATATCTCATAATTCTCATCAACATGGGAAATGTATGCCTCAAATAAAGCTTCCTTACTGCTTCATCACCAAACCTTGCAATTAATTAATATAAGATCTATGTACTTTTTCATTCAACATTACTTGCATCATCTTTTCTCTGTGAATAAGGCTGATTTTCATTCCTCACTTGGAAGTTTTGTTATCCAAGAAGATTGCATCTTGCCAAAACTATCAAAGAAATGAGTAGCACTTGGAATTAGAGACCCACACGCTTGTCATAACCCACGTGGGGGAGCTTTGCTGCACATGGTCATTAGACATTGTTTGCATATCACTCACAAGATTCATGATTTTTCCCAACTTTCTTAACTACCCAAATCAACAACTTCTTCCTCAATAAGTTGTTTCCTTGTTTCATGATAACAGAAACTAAAAAAATATGATTAAATTATAATATATTGGTTAAGTATAGATCTGAATTCAATTCTATGGAATCAATGTATAGAATAAAGAATATTTCTTACTTATATATTTAACCTGTCCATGAAAACCTTAGATTTTACCTTATATTTCATGTTTGTGGCTTGTAGTTAACCCTATCAAACCAACTGTATATTAATGTACGTGCCCTTTTTCATTTCATCCAATCAGTTTGATCACTGATTTTGATAATTTTGAGTATGACATGATTAGTTAGAGGTGTCAATTATAATTAGTGATTAATTTATACCTTGCCCCGAAGAAAAAGCCACAAGCAAACATAACCGTGTGCAATGTATGGTGGTTTTTGTCTAAAAGAGATGTAGGTGTTGTATAAAATCCAATGTTACAGGGTTAAGCATATATTCCTTAAACTTTATTAGATAATTAATTTTTAATTAAGTTTTGTCGTTAAGAGAATTTGATCCCCACCCCTCAAACCAATTAGTGGTGTTGCAACTTGCAAATCAATGTTTTTTTCTGAGACCAAATTATCCATGATGTAGAAATATGCAATGAACTTTATAATTGTTCGAAGCTCACGAGGTCCTTTTCTAAATTAATTCTTTTAGTGGTGGTGCCGTCAAATGATAGAAAGAGTGAAGCAGTCACCCTCCATTAAAACAATGGAGCATTGCAAACATTATCTCTAATGTTGTCCTTTAGTGTTGTCAAACTAGATATATTTATGCAGGAACTAGGGAGCATTTTCACAAGGGGTGTATACAAATTCAACCGCAATACAATATGGGAAATGATTATAGTTAGATTTGGTTGGATTCTTCGGGTTAAACTTTTGTATTGATCTGTGCGAGACACATTATAGTTGGCCTTAACATGTGAACGGTTTATAAATTAGCTGATATGGATTGCATGTTTGAATATGGAAATCAATCGTAAGAGTCATTAAAAAAATCACTATTGCTGAATACCATGAGACCATAAAAAAGTCATAATCACTTCCTCCACCAAAATAAAGACACAAACCAGGGTCAAAATCAGCTTTCAATTCACAAATTAATCACTTTTGTGAGTGATTCTTGCTTGTCATTTAAAAGCTCTTACATTTTCCTGTAGAATCCCTTTAATGCCGGAACTGAATATATATTGTCCAATTTCATTTCACAAAGTAATACCTGATAAGTTCAGAAAAGCTATCTAAATGTTTTAAACCGTGACACAATTACACAAACTGATCCACATAGTTACATCAGATTGAGCTGTTATAGAATAAGGTCAAATTTAGATGGCTGCAGAATTCTATATTTCTATTCATGAAAACTACGTAAGGATAACTTTTTTTAATAATTAGTGTTGATACTATAGCTTGAAAAAGAGTTGTGAATTTCAAAGTATTGTGGTCGCATGATGCTCTCACCAAGTTGTTTATCTCCAGTCCCCACTTGCATTAAGCACAAGTATGGCCAGCAAGCCCTGAAATCAACAATTGTATAACGTGATCCACTTCAATTTCAAAGTAAGGCTTATCAAATTAGCACTTAACAGAATCTAAACGAATGATCCGATATATAATATCAAGTATTACATATACATGAAGCTCACTTTTCTTTCATATGTAACATCCACTATTGAAATGATCAAGTAGAAGAATAAATGTCTACAATGCTCAAGCTCGGTGGTTCATTTTCTTCTTTGTATTTTACTGCTTAAACTGCTGTTATAAATATTCGAAAGATATAATAATGTACAGCTGTATGAATATTATCTTTAAACTTGAACCCTTTTTTATTATAGAACAATTTTTCGAACCATCAGTGCTGTTAAATTTGCTAGAAGCCCGAAACCCTGAAATCTGCTACAGATCGCTCTGTTGTTCAGATCTCTTTTTTTAGCAAGTGACGAGCAAGTGTGAATTTGAAGTTTATATTTATTAGATTAGACAAATTGGACAGTATATAAAATAAAAAATTACAAATTTGATACTTTACATTTTGTTAGTCTGTTGTAATATTAAAATCATCTGTGTAATTTATTCAAAACTAATTGGTACATGTCATTCAATATTTTACTTGCTTTGGATTTCGAACATTAATAACTCTAGCTTATTTATTAGCATGTTTATATATTTATATACTATTTTCTAAACTTCTCAATTTCTCATATTTAGAAAACTCGTTCCCAAATGAATACCAAATGAGTTAAATAGGAGGTGATGAAAAAAAATTGTAGAATCTACAATTCAAGAGAATAAGATAATCGTTGAGATTTTGCAATGCATGATCAATTCTGGATGTGTGGCAAGAGATATTCTAGTATGAGACAAAACTCACAATACGTTACAGTTAAGTGTTATGAACGAGAGGATCATTTATATACTACTTATTGTAGAGGTAGGGGACAAGGGCATAATTATAGTTTTTGAATAGTTTTTCAATATGTTTATGTATTTTTAAATTTAACAATGATATCACACAAAAAAATTATCATTAATATATCTATTATTATTTATTGTATTTATTTTAAATATTGTTGGTATTAAAAATATCTTCATATTAAATAAATTATTTATGTTTAAAATACAAGAATAACTCTTTAAAACAAATCAATTGCTTTCAAAAATCAATTTAAATAAAATATTAAAACATTTGAAAAAAAATCCAAAACTGATATATTTCCAACAATACATTTCAAAATATATATATATATATATATATATATATATATGGTATTCTGAATTATACCTTCTAAAATATATTTTTAATATTTTAAATTATTTATTTTAAAATATAATTTTAAACAGATGAAATAAATTTTCAGATTACAGGGAGGTGACCTTTTAGATTATGGGGGTGGAGAAGGTAACTCTCCCTGTGCAGTGACAAAAATTTTAGCCAAGCCGAAGGGAGAGACACCTTAACACGAAAAGGAAAAAAAGTTTTCGATTGGAAAATTGTGTAAATACAATGAGAAGTTAATAAATTATTTATAATGATTAATAAATGGTGGAGTATTAAATTGTTAATAAAATAAATAATAATATGTTAATATGTAAAAATGCTAAATTTGAAATAAATTAAATGTTAAAAACTTAAATAAACACACTTAAAATTGTCATAAATTTTGTGTCTCCCCCCATTAACAAATGAAATCACCTTTCAAATAATGAAAAATATGTATGAAGTGTGAACCCATTGCCAAATGGCCCAAGTCCAATCCACCAACCCAGCACTGAGTGCTTCTTCCTGCACCTCCAAGATTTCTTGGTACATTCTAAGATTTTAAAATTTTTTCTAAACTATCAATTTAAAAATATCATTATACCCTTTATCATTTAAAAACGAATAAAAAAGCTCATAATAGGTAAATCCAGAAGCCAATTCTAGATTTGAAAATAAATTTCGCAATTGTCTATTCCAAAAAAAAAGATGTCATTGAAAACACTTACAGAATGAGTAAATTGAGAAGTTATTTTCAGATTCGAAATTGCTTTCTAGATTTATCCATTTCAAAATATTTTTTTTATTAAAAATGAATTTCAAATAAGTAATTTCGGAAGCCAATTCCAGAAATAGCTTCCGTAATTATCTATTCCAAAACTGAATGTATAAAAAGGTCATTAGACTATTAATTATCTTATTATATTGTTGTTTATTTTGAAATTTCCTATTCTGAAAGTGAATATATCAAAATAATTATATTATTGTCTATTTAAGAATTCTAAATAGGTAATAATATAATGAGACAATGATATAATTCCAGAATAGACAATGATATAATTCTTTTGATATGATTCCAAAATAGGCAATGATATAATTATTTTGATATAATTTTAGAATAGGAAATCATATAATTATTTTGATATAATTCCAGAATAGACAATTATATTATTATTTTGATATAATTCCAGAATAAACAATAACATAATTGTTTTGATATAATTTTATAATAGACAATGATATAATTATTTTAACACCTTCATTTCTAAAATAGACAATTTTAGAATAAATAATGATATAATGAGATAATTAATTATATAATAATTTTTTTGACACTTATAATTCCGGAATAGACAATTTCGAAAGACATTTCCAGATCCGGAATTAACTTCCGAAATATCTATTCCGTATTTCATTTTTTACAAAAAAAATATTTTGAAATTGACAAATCCAAAAGCTAATTTCAGATCCGTAATAGCTTTCAGATTTCCAAAAGTGTTTTTAATGGAACTTTCTTTTTCGAAATAGGCAATTTTGAAAGCTATTTTTGAACCTAAAATTGACTTTCAAATTATCTATTTTAAAAATTTTTATATTTGTTTTTAAATAATAAGGGGCATAATGGTCTTTTTAAACGGGGCACTTTTGGAAAAATTTAAAAACTTGGAAGTGCTCCAATAAACCTTGAAGGTGCAGGAAGAAGCAGTCCCAGGTGTACCTAAAAATGGGGATCCAATTCCTCTCCAAGTATTGACGAGTTCTTCGTGCACCCTAATACGTTCTTCCTGCACTCTAATAAAAAAATTTAAGACCACAATTACCCTTATATGAGAACCGGATGACAACCCCATCCGGTTCTCATTTCTAAATCAAAATGATAACTGGATGAAACTCATCTGGTTCTCATAGTCCAAATCGAAAACGGATTAATTTTTCGATTTGGGCTATGAGAACCGGATGAGTTTCATCCGGTTATCATTTTGATTTGGAAATGAGAACCGGATGACACCCCCATCCGATTGTCATTTGAAAAAAATTGACAATCGGATGAACAGGTCATCCGATTCTCATATAAAGACAATTGTGGTATTAAAATTTTTTATTAGAGTGCAGGAAGAATGTATTAGGGTGCAGGAAAAACTCGTCCCAAGTATTCTCCTAAGCCCAACTCACCAATAATTAGTTTCCAACATGTTTTAATATTTTCGTGAAAAAAAAAAAAAAAAAAAAATTAAATTCAAAAATTTTAAACAAATTTTATTTTAAAAATTATTTATATTTTTATTTTTT
>Ga0099824_1000762_pt1 | contig 41653 bp, 24 predicted proteins | sample SiratrowhiteBW_FD_76837 | JGI IMG/M metagenome (GOLD analysis project Ga0099824, IMG submission 76837) | Root nodule microbial communities of legume samples collected from California, USA - Siratro white BW | ecosystem: Host-associated > Plants > Roots > Nodule | place: USA: California... | reverse complement strand
TTTAATAAAATATTATTAATATTATTTTAATTATTTATATATAATTAAGAGATATAAAAAAAAAAAAAAATATATTTTATATATATATATATATATATATATATATATATATATATATATAGTATATATTAAGGAATATTTTGATCCTAAAATTAATTAGATGCGTGAACAACGTCAAAATAAAAATATGATTGATAGAAATTCATATGTAAATTTGCATTATTTATGACTTTATAGTTGGAAGCCTCAGAAGGAAAATTGACTTTCCATATAATTACTCTTATAACACGAATAATACAAATATAGTATATGGTTGTGTTAAATATTTTAAAGGTTGCATTATATATCTTACAAAGATCGCATAATAATGGCATCTTTCAAAGTATATAAAATTGATATTGTTAATTGTTTTAAACTTAATGTAAACTTTATTTTAATGGAAATGTGTAAAACTTGTATATACTGTATTTTATGAACTTATCTATTTATGAGAAAATCATATAGGTGTAATCTTTTTAAAAATTATCTTCCTTAAAACAGTACAGTTGTTTTGTAATTATAAAATAACAATAAGAATTCTCAAACTTTCAATCTTAGATGGGGATTAAGAAAGAATATTTCGGAGTAGCTTTTGTATTTTCATAATTAGAAGTAATTTATTTATTTATCTGTAATCAATTTTTTTATGAGTAAAACATATAAAGTGTTGACTTAAAAGATAGTTAGATGTGATGTTTAAAAAATGTGGGTAAACCAATATAATTTTTTTTTGTAAAACATTAAAAATCCAAGAACTCGTGGTAAAAAATATATTGTAAACTTATTAAATATTTTTTTAATCAAATTATTACTTTAAATAAAATATATTTACATTCATAGTTAATTTAGTACCACGTTATCATAATTCTATAATATACTTAAAAATATTTGTACACAACTTAATAAATACAATAAAAAATATAGATAAACTCATTCTTTGATAAGCTCAATACAAAAATAGCATTATTTAATCATTAAGTATATATAAATTTATGATAAATTATATTTTGGATAAGGATACTAATTTCTGAGAGCTTCATTCCACATTATTGTTTTTTTAAATGATTAAATATTAAATGAATATTTAAAAACAGTACCAATGCTCTTTGTAGAATTGTAAAAAAAAAATATATATGATACTGTGAATAGTAAAATGTTGGAATAATTTGCTTATATAATTTATAGGACTTTGTGGATATTTTTATTCTATAAAGTATTTTTTATGTGAGATTTTTTTACCCGTTAACTTTTTTTTTTCTGACTCGTTGTATGCGTTAAAACAAATTCGGCGAGTTTATATAATATCCGTAAACATCTCAACAAAGTGATGTTGGACAAAATACAACAAAGTAATCATTTAATGCCACAATCAATAAAGTTTAGAGTTCGAAAATTATTAAAAATTATTATCTGTTTAACGAAATTTTCCGAAATGACATTAGATAAAAAAATTGAATTTTTGTAATAAATTAAATTTAACTTATATATAAGTTTTTTTTAACAGAACTTATATATAAGTTAAAAGTGAAAATCTAGAGAAGTTATATTTAAAAATTTTTATAAATTAATTTATCCATAATTAATTTTAACTTATAAAAACATGTTTTTCCTAAAAATGCTGAATATAAAGGTTTATCCATAACTAATTTTTAAACCGGTAACTTCATGCATACTTCAACCAAACATGGGGGTGCAGGAATCAATTGGCAATGGATACGTGAGAAATGGGCTTGGGTTGCACAGCCCAGACCAAATGCCTAAGCCTAAGGCCTTTGTACGAATCGGGTTGTGATTCGGTAATTGAAATATCAGAAAAAGGTGGGAAGGAAGAAGCATATAGAAGGTTGGGGTTAGGGCTTAAGAGTGTTTTTGCTCTTTCTTCTTCTTCTTCCTTTCTTCTTCTTCGCGATTGTTCCTTCTGTGTTACAGAGAAGGAAGAGATCGATCCATCGAAATGGCGTTGGCTTTCGACGAGTTCGGAAGGCCGTTCATAATCCTCAAGGGGCAGGAGCAGAAGAGCCGACTCCGAGGTTTGGATGCTCAGAAATCCAACATCTCCGCCGGCAAAGCCGTCGCCCGGATCCTCCGCACCTCCCTCGGCCCCAAAGGCATGGACAAGATGCTCCAGAGCCCCGACGGCGACGTCACCATCAGTAAGTTCTACTAATTTCCTTGCACGTGCCACAACACGTGCGCCATTTCCTGCACTCACTCTTTTTCGTTTTGCAGCCAACGACGGCGCCACCATCCTCGAGCAGATGGACGTGGACAACCAAATCGCGAAGCTCATGGTGGAGCTTTCGAGGAGCCAGGACTACGAAATCGGCGACGGAACCACCGGCGTCGTCGTCATGGCCGGCGCGCTTCTCGAGAAGGCGGAGCGCCTCCTGGAGCGGGGAATTCACCCCATCAGGATCGCCGAGGGTTACGAAATGGCGTCTAGAATCTCGGTTGAGCATCTCGAGCGCGTGGCCAACAAGTTCGAGTTCGGCGAGTCCAATTTGGAGCCTCTCATTCAAACCTGCATGACCACACTCTCCTCCAAGATGTAACTGAAATTTTTGCTATAATTGGTGGTTGATTGTTCTGCCTTTACTTGCATTGCTTACGTTCTTATTGTGATGGGTTTGTTGTATGTTTTAATGTTGTAGTGTTAACCGGTGCAAGCGCAGCCTGGCTGAGATCGCTGTTAAGGCTGTTCTTGCTGTTGCTGATCTGGAGAGGAAGGATGTTAATTTGGATCTGATTAAGGTGGAAGGGAAAGTTGGGGGTAAATTGGAGGACACTGAGTTGATCTATGGGATAGTTGTTGATAAGGATATGAGCCATCCTCAAATGCCTAAGCAAATCGAGGATGCTAAAATTGCTATCCTGACCTGCCCATTTGAGCCTCCCAAGCCAAAGACTAAGCATAAGGTTGATATTGATACAGTGGAGAAGTTCCAGACGTTGAGGTTGCAGGAACAGAAGTATTTTGATGACATGGTTCAAAAATGCAAGGTGGGATTTCTCTTCACTTTTTTTAACCTTCTAATTGAAATGCCATGTTTCCCTGGTTTAACCTGGTGGTTTAGGGGCAAGGATCCTCTCATGTGGGAAAAAAGGTCGTGTGTGTTTATCTCCACCATTCATTTTGTTAAACTAGCATTTTATACTTAAAACCTATTTTGTATTGATAAACTATTTAGATGGGTTGAGATCTAATCTAGTGAAAATGAGACTGGTTAGAATCCATTCCCTTGTGTAAGTCTTTTGGGATTTAAATTCGAATTAGCCTTATTATCATAATCCCACGGTATCCTTTGTCTTCCTAGAAAGTACACTGTGTTTGAATGTATTGGAACTGACATATTGGTTTGCAGGATGTGGGTGCAACCCTTGTCATCTGCCAATGGGGTTTTGACGATGAAGCAAATCACCTCTTAATGCACAGGAACTTGCCAGCTGTCAGATGGGTTGGTGGTGTAGAGTTGGAATTGATCGCTATAGCGACTGGTATGTTTTAATTTAACTATGTATGCCTGGGAAGTTTGTAGTTTCTTTGCACAACTTTTTATCTTATGGCTCTGTAGATGTTCTCGTCTTCTTATTTGCTTTTTGAACAAAACAATGTTCTATTTGTGAATACAGGTGGAAGAATTGTTCCCAGGTTCCAGGAGTTATCTGCAGAAAAGTTGGGAAAGGTATAATCTTGCTTTTTATTTCTTTTAAGGGGTTTACAAGAAATATTTTTTGCAGTTTTTGACATTTTGAAACTAAATGCATTGGTGGAAGTTAGTAATTTAGAACATCTAGCTGTGGTAAAATTCTTGCTTTGTTGGGGGTGACATACTGTGCGCTTACGATTCTCATACTTCGTTCGTTTGTCCATTTGACAACAAACATAGCTTACATTAATTTGTTTAAATTTTTTTAAGGCTGGCATGGTTCGTGAAAAGTCTTTTGGTACAACAAAAGACCGAATGCTGTACATTGAACATTGTGCAAACTCAAGGGCTGTAACAATATTCATCCGTGGAGGTAAAGCCATACTGTTTCGATTCCTTCATTTTACTGGTTTTCTTTGAACTTTATATAATTCCCTTTCGGAGAAAGATAATTTTTAACTGTGGCGTGTTTAATGCTGTATTTATCTCTTTATTGCTCTGGGGTGTGAGTTATGAACTTTTAAGACTCTGTTTATATTGATGGAGGGAGATGGATGGAATGGAATATAAATTACATAATCGAATAAAATACCGATTCCATTGGTTAGATACGTTAATGATGTAATGGAACATAATTTTCATTCCTTTAGTTGGATACTGAACAAAGCAGAATAAATAATTATCTTTTATCACTGTTTTCCTTATTTTGAAATACTAAAGTATTATTTTTAATCTTCATTTGTTATACTTATCTGTCTACTTTTCAATACATTTCTGACGTCCCGGCGTCAATTTCATTCTTAAAATGTCACTTTTGAATAGTTGTCTTTTATTTATTTGTTTCATTTGTGACTGGTTTGTTATATTGATAAAATACTGGGTTGATATATTTTATATAAAATAAATTGGGCCCTTTAGTACAATCCCACGGCATTGTATAAATGCCCCTCCCTTACTCAGGAACAAGGTATAACTGACAGTGTTTCCAGCAGAATGTTCATCAAACACTTTACTAACATTTCTCAAACATGCCAAAGCTTGTGTAAACTTCTACGATTGTTTTAGAAAGTAAATTGGTTGGGATGTGAACCATGAGCCAGTAGCAATAGAGGGGCTAGGAGGAAGGGTATATGTTGTGAGAATGGATTCGACTGACCAAGTGTGAGAATAGGTGTGGAGTTGCTGGAGATGGTATTGGTGATTACTCTTGCACAATGACTATATAATAGTATAATTAAAATAAGAAATCAAATATGGGCTCCATCCCATACATACCCTCCCATTTCAGGGGTAAGAAATAGGTTTCGTTACTTACATTTCTCTTCCCTTCACTTTTCAATACAAATGATGCATCTCAAGTCTGTTACATTCCATTCTCTCCATTTCACCTTTCATCAATCCAAAACGTAGCCCTGAATATTACCTCTATTATTTGGCTTTGCAATTATTAAGTTATGAATTTTTTCTGGACCTTTCTAAAGTAGACATTTGAAGACTGATAATTGTCTATTCAAGCTTGATAATATGAAAGCATTTATCTTCGTTTGGGCAGGTAACAAAATGATCATAGAGGAGACAAAGCGCAGCATTCATGATGCCTTGTGCGTGGCTAGGAATCTTATCCGAAACAATTCTATTGTATATGGTGGTGGTTCAGCTGAGATTTCCTGCTCTGTAGCCGTGGAGGCTGCTGCCGATAGATACCCTGGAGTTGAACAGGTATGGATATCATTAAACTCATTTGGGTTTACTTTTTATTATTTGTCAGCATAAATAGTTTTTATATTTTCAGTGAATCGAATTATCGGACCTGTTTAAAGAAGCTATTAAAAATAATTTTGTTATCACTGATAGTGTATAGCGGTGATGCAGAGTTGTTGTCAATGATGTTTTTGCTTAAACAAACAAATTTTTAGGTATTCCCCAAGCATTATGACTGAGTATTTTCTTTACGTGCAGTATGCTATTAGAGCATTTGGGGATGCTTTGGAGGCCATCCCAATGGCCCTCGCTGAAAATAGTGGACTCCAACCAATTGAAACATTATCCGCTGTTAAGTCTCAGCAAATAAAGGTAATGGATTGAACATGATGATTGTTTTTGACTATGTTAAACATCTGTACCTGGTGTTGATATACTTTTATGTGTATCATGGCGCTGACCTTGATTCTACCTTCAGGATAATAACCCTCACTTTGGCATTGATTGTAATGATGTTGGCACTAATGACATGCGTGAGCAAAATGTCTTCGAAACTTTGATCGGAAAGCAACAACAGATCTTACTCGCTACTCAAGTTGTCAAGATGATATTGAAAATTGATGATGTCATTTCCCCATCTGATTACTGATATTTTTGAAGTCAGTCACGTTCTACATCAAGATTCTGAATTTTGCTTATAGTATTTTGTCCGATCTGTTTGATTGTAGTCACAGTCCGTATGTTCGTTCACTTGAAATGTAAGATTTTGGCCCGGTTTGTATCGGAGTTGGGCGGCTGTTTTTTGTTTTTTGATGCAATTGTTATCTTTGATCTTTAAAACATTATGGATTAGTTGTTTTTGTTTATAGACATTTTAACCGTTGTTTGTAGGCCGAGTTAAATTTTGTTATCTCAGTCTTATTTTGTGCCCTAAATGGTTCTATGGGTGAATGTAGTCTAGGCGAAAGTGTTTAGACCTTTGAAGTCTTAGATTTTATTGGAGTAATGGACCTTGAACAAATTCTTGAAAAAATTAATTGGAACTCTAGAAATTAATGAGAAGTTAGAAACAGTTAAATTTATCGCATCTCGGTTTAACTGTTTTCAATCCAATATTTGTGCATTCTTAGTTGGCGGTGTGAATGTGATATGCATTGTGGTAGCTAACGAGTGCTTCGGCATCTGTCGTCGATACCATGTCGTTGATGCGAATCAATTTTGTTACAGTGTTTTGAGCAACATGAAAAACGTACTAGAAACATGTAAACAGGAATCAATATACTGCAGATTCATTAACTTAGACGGCAATTCATCTCTCTAATACTCTATCATGTTATATTACTTGATCCACAGCACGGTTCAATCATATATTGCCCCTTTATGGGAATGAATGTCCTGCCTTAAAATTGTAGCGTTTTTTCAATTAATAGTCTAGCCGCATGGGTGGCCATTTTTGCATCTAAGCGCACCAGCCCTCGCTGTGATTGAAGGCACAAGCAGAGGTGGTCTTGCTGCCATGCTTGACGCTTTATCATATCTAGCTGTTGCTCCTGCCCCCGACCCTGTGAAGAAGGCCCCATTCAACATTAGATCTCCTTCAGACCTCCAATTCCATTTCCTCCACTCTCTTTCTGATGATTTAAAATGTTTCGTCACCTGAAACCATCCATTCTCCGTTTCAATTTATGACAATGATACTTAAAATCAATTCGCATTAAGTAAATTTATTCAACACATATACAAGTATAGGCTTCTCCTTAGAAATTGAGATAGGCAAACTAAGGACTTCACAAAATGTAACTCTCACCTCTTTATGGTCTTCATCATTTGGAGCAAGAAATCTATTGCCCTGGCTGAAAATTGTTGGGGATGAACTCCCTCCTATTGCGTAATGTTGCCAATGTGTGTAATCGTTGTTCACCACATGAAAGTATCCAAACCTGCATCTGCAAATTTGGGTAGGAAATCAGGACACAAACTATACAGTCCTTACATATATGATCTCTTGGTATGGAACAACTTACCTAGGCATTCTCCCTCCAAGCCCTTCTCCAAAATGGTTGAAGGCTATGGTGACTTGCATATTCTTGTCATCTTTATAGGAATCACTGTGGCCCAAGAGCATGACTTTGTTATGGTGTGTCATGTAATTGTTGGAAATGGTGATGCCCGTTGACCCATGAACAACATCAATCAGGCCATCAAAACAGTTTGACAAGGAGCAATGGTCCACCCAAACATCACTCCCACCAAAGATCGTTATCCCATCACCGTCCGATCTTGCACTCCAAGTGCGATGGTTAGGAGAATCACTCACATATCCACTGCCACCCCGTTTGCAATCATGAATATGTATTCCATGAATTATGATATTCCTCTTCTTGTGCACTTTAATGCAAGGCCCTCCAGCAATGTGGATAGTTGCTCCTCTTCCATCAATGGTTTTGTAAGAATTAACAAGGAGATCCATGTGTAGCTTGATCAGCATGTCATGCTTGAAAATGATCCACAAAGGCTCTTCTTGGATAACAGCATGTCTCAATGTACCTGGTTTAGGGTTCATAGGGTTATCAGTGGGGTCAGTGACCACATATAGTTTGCCATCTTTTCCACCAATGGCATTCTTGCCGAACCCAATTGCACAACTAGCTAAACGCTTGCGGTTCCTTTCCCAGTTGGGGTCGCACCTCCAACAATCATCAATGGGGTTCCCCGTCCCACAAGAAAGATACCCCAACTTTCTCCTTGACCCATTAATGCTCCTACAGTAAAAAGCCATGCTCTTTCTTCAGTCTCATGCTTAAACATCAAAGTACATGCATGCATGTGTATAATTAACCTTGAAGAGAAGAAACCTTAATATTAATGAGAATAAAAAAAACGAAACGTGTTAAGGTAGCTACCAAATGTTTCATCATAAAAGGTTGTGGTCACTAACGTTTTATGTTTGTTCTGTTCGAAGTGCTACTACTGTCGACAACAAGTTGTGGTCACTGTGACATGCTTCATCACAAAAAAAAACATGCGGGGAATATTCTAGAGTATTCTTAATGGAAGTGCATGATGAAAAATACATATAAGGAGAGAAAAGTGTTTCAAATAGAGATATAGTACACCAACAATAATAACCACCACAAAGTCTTGACTAAGTGAATTAAAGATTCCATTCATAGAATAAAACCAAACTTCAGAAATAATATACATAATTAGTTTACGAGAATTATGAACCACAGCACCACTAAAGTGAACTGAAAAAACAAATTCAAGAACTTAATTTATAATCATACATGATGAATAGTTATTTTTAAACATGATATCGAAGTTTAGAACAAGGATTATTATCTCCAAATGTAGTGTTTGGTAATGCAAAATGTGTGTGTCGATCTTTGGCAAGAGTGTAACATATTGCAAAAAAAGTATGGTATAACATACTTTTCCACTTCCTGGACAACTAATTCAGGATCTTGAACAGGAGAAGGAGAAACATAAATCACAGATGGGGCAAGAAGCAAAAGGTGGAACATAAATGTGAATGAAAATGCCATAATTTGTCTTGAACTTCCTGTGCAGGGAAGAAGAACAGAAGGAACATCAATAAAGTGAGAATTTGTACAGTTGTTAGTTCCTATATAAAAGTGATGGAAAAGTTGTTTATATATAAGTAGAGAGAATGATAATGAATTCCTGATTAAACCATAATTTGTAGATTATATATTCCAAGGTCAATTTACACACTGTTATAGAGTCTATAGAAAATTATTTCAATTAGCAAATTATACTAATTAATGATAAGAAAAAAAAACAAATTCCATTACACTGAAATTGGTGACATGATGTGTCTGTATTAGCAGCTAAGAGGTGCCCTTGGAGTTGACAGCATCAAAATGTGACACTTTCTTTGTCTATCATCCATCAATTATGCTGCATGTAGTATTGGTAGTTGAATGAGGTACAATTTTGTTTTTTTATTGATGATTGATCCATTTCACATTTTCACTCTCACCGATAGCATGGATATGCATCCTATCATTTTATTTTGATGAATATTAATAATATTGATCCAAGAAAAGTTAGATGTTGCTGTTGTGTAAGATTCCTCTGCTAAACAATTTTACTATTTGGATGTGCCCTTCGTTCTAAGCGAAACGTCCCTATACAAACCCATGAGTTTTATTTTATGTGTACAAGAATTCATAGAATATACCAATGCAATCCTCGGATTGTGATCAAAGTGTTGCATGATTCATAGTTTTTGTTTTTTTTTTTCATAGACCACATGTAACATTTAGAAAAAAAAACATTTTTACATCAAACCGATATTATAAATAATCTCTTTAATTCGTATAAAAAAACTTTAAACTGATGTAATGCTAAGAGAGGATCAATTAACTTAATAAAAAATAAGAAATTAAACACACTCTTTTCTTTTCTTTTTTTAAGTTTTTGGGGTAATTAAACTGCCGTCTGATTTGTTTGTTTGTCCCAATAATTAAAAATGTCTAAAAACATAGTTTTGAAGGAAACATTATTCTCTAAACTTACTTATGAAAAGTTGTTATAAATATTTGTATAAGGTTCAAACTCATTCTTTAAAAACCATGAAAAGCCAGGGTATTAGACTTGAGAGATTCTTTATTCCTAGCATCCGGCAGATATAAAAAAGAAAACTTTAATAGTTTGTTCATACATTCACTTTTGTATTTATTAAAATGAATTCGGTATTCAAAATTAAAACACTAGTTACAGAGTAAGCTATCTCATTTAACATATAATATTTGCAAATTCTTAGATTAAAATAAAGTGAGATAATTTTATATTAACACAATCTAATACTTATTTAATTCAGCAAAAAGTTAAATTATGTAATTATGTCAATATTTTGCAGCAGATGAATGAAATATAAAAGGGAAAACTAAGTAATCATACTCTACTCTATTTTTTGTGCACAGCCAAGACATTGTGTCTGAAACTCCTCATTTGTTCATGTGAGCAAATTATTGTACTTAGAGTTTAGATTGTGGGCCCCTGGTAGGGATAGGTTTATAATAATTTTGGACCTACATGTAGGCTGTGGAAGGTGGAAAGGCCCCAAAAAAAAGCAAGTACCCAAGGAGTTGGGCCCAAAAAAAGTGATAGCAGGGTCATAGAGGGTAGGGTGAGAACATGTTGCATCTAGTTCTTAGTTTCTCATCCTAAGAACTGAATCAAATGTGACTCCTTACAACCATTTGCTAAATTCTTTATATAAAAAAATGTAACAATAATCTTGCTAAATTTGAATACAAAAATTTCATATAGACTAAAAATAATATTTTTTAATAAATTATAATTAAATACAAATTTTGTCTTACAAATTTTATAAGATTAAAATAAATTTAAAATCCACGTCTTAATATAATATCAGAATTTATACGAGATAAGATTGTGAAACTTATCATACTACCATACTTAAATATATATACAAAATGTGACAAATTTTTTACTTAGATGCCAAATCTTCCATTGTACAATGCCGATTCTGAAAATAACTGTTTGGCGGTGACATTTATAGCACCACCAGTATCTTGTCGGAGTCATATATATATATATATTAAACTTGAACTATTGTCACTTTGTATGTGATAATTTGGTGCCATAAAAATTATTTGTTGCGTTTGAAACTCTCTTCCTTGCATGTCAGAGAAAAAACCATCAATCGATCTAAGCAAAGACACTGTGTGTCTCATTCATCAATGCACACACAAGCCATTAAAGATGCTTGTCCCAGATAATGGTCCCAAATTTCAAACTACGTGATTCCAATTACCAATGTCGATTCATAAATCTGTTTTCTTTCCACACCATGTGATCAGGGCTATCCTCCATTATATCATACTGTCAGATCTTTCTAACATGCACTAATTAACCACATCAACATTCATCCATTCAAAGTTCTTTTCAAGATCTTGTTCAATAACCAAAAATAGAAACTTTTCTTGTATTCAGTATACCAAGATGTATTAAAGATGTATATGTATACAGTATGAACAGAACATATAGGCATTTCAATGAGCTACTGCTTTTCTCCATTCTGGTCTTTCATTGAACATTCAATTATAGCAACTCTATAGCTTGTGTTAGGTAACGTATGAAACCACAAAGTGAATGGTTTGTGTTGTGAACACAAGCTAAGGTTGTCGTTACAAAAAAAATGTCTAAAAAGTTACATATACATACACAAAGTTGAACCACTTTTTTCCCAGAAGTAGATACAGTTGGCATGCATAATTTGTTGCCTTTTATTACTGTGTAATATAGTATAGTAGTATGATATAATATAGGGTTGTGTCGGTGAATGGTTGAACTCAGCAACGTGAACCCTTTCTACATCTGAGTGATCCAGCTGATGCTGTTATGGAACTGACAAGTGAAGATGGTTTTGCTGCCAAACTAGATGCTCTTGCATAGCTTGAAGATGCTCCTGCTCCTGATGCCGTGAAGAACGCACCGTTTAACATCAAATCTCCCGTTGACCTCCAATTCCAATTCTTCCAAGTGCTCTGTGCTGTATCCTCCCTCTTTGTCACCTGAAATTAGTTTTCATTTTTCATTATTCTTAACTACCACCAACTGCAATAATGATGATATCTATCTACCTAAATTCTAAAACCAATTATGACCAATCCACAAAGTGGATGTGACTTTAGTAATTTAGATGTTACTTTATAAAGAAAATCTTAGTCTTCTCCAACTAACTAACCTCTTTGAAGGTATGGTCATTGGGAGCAAGGAATCTATTCCCTTGGCTATTGATAGTTGGAGCAGCACTTCCTCCTATGGCATACATTTGCCATTGGGTGTAATCATTGTTCACCACATGGAAGTATCCATGCCTACATCTGCAGATGTAAAAATGTAATTGTAATTTCACATTAAACAGTCCAAAATCATGCTAGTTAAAATGGTTAAAGATCAAAAAGGTTTTAAATTGTGGTCACTATTACACAAAACCTTGGATATAATATAAGTATAGCCAATTAGCTACCCTAAAAAAAGAATTATGTGAACCAAGTAAAAATCTTTCTCACCTGGGCATTCTCTGAACTAGCCCTTCTCCAAAATGGTTAAAGGCAATGGTGACTTGCATGGTCTTGTCCCTAGTGAAAGTGTCACTGTGGCCTAAAAGCATGACCTTGTTATGGTGGGTCAGGTAATTGTTGGATAGGGTAATGGCAGTGGAGCCACGGATGGCATCAATTAGGCCATCACGGCAATTGGAGAGAGAACAGTGATCCACCCAAACATGGCTTCCACCAAAGATGGAGATGCCATCACCATCTGAGAGAGTCCTCCAACCATAGTGTGTAGGAGAGTCCCTCACATAGGCATTCCCTCCTTGCTTGCAGTCATGGATGTTGATTCCATGAATGATGATGTTGGTCACATACTGTATAGTAATGCAAGGGCCACCAGCAATGTGCACACTTGCTCCTCTACCATCAATGGTCTTGAAAGAGTTCATCATCAGCTCTTGCTTCAGCTTGATCACCATGTCACGCTTGAAAATGATCCACAGTGGTTCCTCTTGGATCACACCATATCTGAGTGTTCCTGGCTTGGGATTCACAGGGTGATCACCAGGGTCAGTCACCACATATATTTTGCCATCCATCCCTCCAATTGCATGCTTGCCAAACCCAATGGAACACTCTGCTAATTTCTTTCGGTTTTTCTCCCAATTGGGATCACACCTCCAACAATCATCAATGGGGTTCCCCGTTGCACAAGAGAGAAATGCTAAGTTCCTCCTTGAGGCATTAATGCTCCTGCAGTAAAAACAACATAACATAAGTTTGCTTACCCTTATAATGCTGAAACATGCAAGTACATGTAAGCATCTTAAAAGATGTTGATGATGAGAAAAATTCTGTTTCCTACTTTTGTACTTCTTCGACTACTAGTTCAGGATCTTGAAGTGGGGAAGAACAAATTGAGGAAGGTACAAGCAGTAGAAAGAGTAACATAAATGAGAGTGGAAGTGGAATCTCCATAACTGCTTGATCTGCAATCAGAATCAAAAACTCTAGAGGAGTACTAGTACTGAAAAGCAAGGAGGATAAAGGAATAGTGTGCTTGTGAGGAAATGTAAGGACATTTTACAGTATATATAGGGAACAAACTGGAAAACCGTGCCTCATATCTATAAAAAAAAATAAATAAATTTGGCACATAATAAGATTCCCATGACTTAAGGTAATCAATAACTTAATGCCACACTTCATCAGTATTATTCTGCTAACTATTTCAGTATTCTGCTAACTATTTAAGTAAGCTCCCTAATTCTCTATAATCCTTAGTTGTTTAATATTAAGTGAAAGTTACTCAATTTGTCATGTTGCATTAGAGCTATGTCTTGTAAACTTTAGGGTATTAAGTGTTTTAGAATGTTGTTTCAAAGTTTAATCACCAATTAACTCTGCGCCGACACATACATTTGTGTAGATGAAATCTTTGTCGGTTATTTACTTCATATGCAATAAGGTACTTCAGTAGTTACAGCATGCAGACCCCACTTCAGTGACCTTCATCTCATGATCACTTTCATCTGCAATCTGAAATCACTATGGCCGTTTAAGTAGGTTTCTACTCTCTACACATTGCATATATTAACATATATTTATGACGACTCATTCCCTTAACAATATCCATGTATTTTATATATCACTAACCTACCAACTTTCCTGTTCAATTTCCCTCTTGTGACTTTACTTCCTCCTGCAATTATACCATTTACATAATTTTCTATGTGTCTTTTCCTCTAAAGGAGAAATATGCTCTACAAATTGCAATTTACAATTGCAAATCTTGTTCAAATCTTGGGCTTCAAACTTTGTGAAATGAAAACTGTGCATTTATTAATTTCTGTGCCATGATCCATGAGGGGTACGCGAAATACTATGCACCTTACCTTATCTAGCAAAGTGATGGGATGAGAAGAGATAGAAGGGAAATTCATTGTGACAATCATAATTTTTTTCACAAAGGAAGAAAAGAAAAATGATGCACACTAAATGATCTGACCAGAACACATGCATAGGCGTGAACTGCGCAGGGAAAAGAAATGTCATAAAATGGAATCTAGCTGATTTTCTTAGCATCTGTTGTTATTAAAAAAAAGAAAAGATGATAAATTTAACATGAAATGTGAGTCATAAAACCAGTGAAGAAAAGGGTTTAGCAAGAGTAATTTGAAAGGGGTTTAGGACAGTAGGGCCTAAAGAGAGGACACATGGGAGGACCGTACCATCCGTGAATGTGTTGAGATGCATAGATGAGAAGGCATGTTAGGCCATGTGGGCAGTGTTTACTTTTGATGGTTCTCTAAGTGGGGCCTACTTGTTGTGTGTGAAATCTCTGCCCCTTATTTCATTGACCTAATCCAAGAGTCAGATATGCTTCCACAAATTGGGCCAAACTAACCTTTCTGTAGTTTTTGGGTGGGAAACTTTTTCATCAGAATTCACCAATGCAGCAAGATTCCAATTGGGTGATGAACAACCAGGCTCAGAATTAAATGCTGCTTCCATTCATGGCCCAAACAATTATTAAAGAAGAAAAGTTAGTGCTATATTCATCCCTACAATGGAGTTTTAGGATTAAAGGGTTTAAACCAAAACACAATAATCTAATTGTGTGATTTAATGGATTTGAACCATAAAACATTTATAAACTTAACTTGTAATTACATGTCAAATCAAATAGTTAATTGTGTTGATAGGGGTTTTCTTCATATTTAGTGTTCCACTCTATTGTCTTAGAAGGAGGATAAATTAATGTGAACAAAAATGAAAAAACTCATCCACTTCAATTCAAAAGTGTGATTTGCTTTATGGCAAGTGCAGAATGTCACGTGGCACATTAATTTGACAAAGAAAAAAAAATTGGGTTTTATGGGTGGTTGGAATATGATAAAGTATAACTAGAAGGATTAAAAAGTTGGAAAATACAAGGTTGCTTATATTATACATAGATATTGACTTCTTTCACTGCTATAGTAAATTGACTTAAGAAAGAAAACAAAATTAGTTGATATTTTGTTTATGTGTGAATGATTGGTTGATTGCATAAGTACAAGTAAGGTATCCTACGGAAAGGTTTCTATATTCATATGATTTGGATATGAATTGGTGACTTTGTGTGATTGAGTTTGTCATAATAATGCATGTGATCCAGATTTGAATATTTTTGTGATATTGTTTTAGTGACAATACTTTACTCTTTGTGTGTACGTTTCTTCTAAACTAAATAAAACAAAGAAGCAACTGCAATTAATGCAGTCACAAGTCTATGCAGAAAGGCAAATGCATGCATAACGAAAACTTGAGGTAGTTGGTCTTAGTTTTTCATACAAATCATGTGGTTTGAGTGCAGTTTAGATAACAGGAATTAAGAAAAGGAGAAGTGTTATGGATTCAAAAGAGTTTTGTCAAAACGTGCATGTGATGGCATTATTAGATATGGATTAGGATATATAACTCATACAGCTTATCATCACAAAACCATGTGCCATATAGCTACCATTCCCATTGCCCATTATGCTACTAAATTTCATAAACAAATATATTTTCATTCCTCTGTAGTGCCATAACACTGTTACTATAGTTCATCACCAATCATGCCATCATGCAACTTTGGTAAATATGAATGAATACTAAGCTTCTTGTAATTTGATTTGGTAAGATAAATTTCGGTTTTTTATTTGTAAGATTTTGAGTTGTATTATTTCACAGGTATGTATAAAGCTTAGTTTATGTTATAGTTTTATGAAATATTCTTGGTATGAATTTTCCTTGATAGCCTGTCAGATATCACATGGCTTTTATGATGATACGGATCATAGCTATCAGAGTGATGAAAAGTGAGCAATTATGGCTCATTGATCATAAATTAAAGGAAGCAAATTCATAATGATAGATTATTAGATCATTTTAGTATGAAATCATATTTTAGAATAAAACAGGAATCTTTAATATATATATATATATATACATATATATATTTCGGATTGGTAATGGATGCACCATGTGCATAGATTAAACATCTTAAATAAAGTAATAAATATGAACAATGTTTTAATTGTAATGAATGTTGATTTGAATTTGGCGATACTTTGATTTATTTAATTTTTTATTCTTTTATTTTTAATTTTTAATTTTTAATTTTTATTAACTTTTCACAAGATTTTACTGATGATTTATTACACCTCTTCAAGGGTGTTAAATATTTGCTAATGTATTTTGTTTATTTCAACCTGCAAAATAAAATTTTATGTATTTTATTATAAAGTATATAAATTTAAATAGTGAAAACACTACTTTAATGTTTTATTCCGTTTATGCTTAAATATTGAAGTGTGCAATCAAATATTCAAATATATTGTTAGAGTAGGAAGATATTGCTAAATTCGAAAACATGAAATTATATGAAATGATTAGGAAAAACACTTGATTTGATTGGTGGAAGAATTGATAATTGCTTCTTTATTGGTTTCTTTAAGTTAATCAATTACACATTCACTAAACAAAAAATCAATTACACACTCACTATTAAAAGAACACACTGCTATTAAGTTAATTAATGTATCGTTGTCGTTTTTTGCTAAAACAATAATAATGATGATGAAATTATTTTTATTTATGTTACAAATGTGACCTGTTTAGTTTACAATTCAATAAATACTAATATTACAAACATTATTTTTTAATTATTGTGAAAAATTCTCAAATCCAAACAAATACATATTTTTTTCCAAACTTAAAAAAATGTTTAATCTCAATTTAAAGAATTATCAGTAAAATTCTAACTCTTAATAAGACGAATGGAAAGGTGAAATTAAAAAAAAAGTTAGAAATAAATGTAGACATCAATAAATTAAAGTCAGCATTAATAATAATGAAAACATCACTCAAATATTTATTATTTTTCGAAATTTTGATTCATTAAAAGAAGTAATTTTAACTAAGAAACTATCAAAGGATTACTAATGAAGAAGATTATATACTTGAGGTTAAGGAATATTCAGAACATATTCGTTTTGTTTTACTCAGTTTTTGCCAAAGACCAACAAAATTGGCTTGTGGAACATGTTACTATAATAAAAAATAATTTGTGCCATGGAAACAATCACGGGAATAGAAAAGTAAACTTATCTTTAATGATTGGATCATGTGCTCGCCAATGTAATTGATTCACATCACCGTGTTTCTCTCCTTCAATGCAAAGCGTCAAACCTACATCATCAAACAATACATACCCCAACAACAAAGAAGCTCATTCTTTGGCTTGTGACATGAGATAGTGCAGATATCAATGTGTCTAACTGTTTGAAAAGATTATATTTATACAACTTTATGATATAACAAAAAGATGAAAAGAGAAGTGTGCGCTAAGATGATTGAGGTGATAGAGAAGAACAATATTATAATAATTTATCCTTTGAATAATATAATTCTCATCGGTTACTAAGAAAATATAATTCTTATTAAAGCTTAATTGTTGCGTAGATGAACTTCGACATAAAAAGAAGCTGTATTGTGCTACTTAAGGTACTACCGTACACAGTATAGAGACTGCATTTTCTACTTAAGCCAGTTTGATGACGAGCTAAACAAACCAGTTCCATGCACAGACAGAAACCAGTTTCAGTCCACTTTTGTAAAGCTAATATATTCTCAGTTTGCACTCTTCTCACTTAAATTCATTGATTTATAAACATAATGGTAATTTATCAGAACGACTACAGGAGGTTCAATTTTGAAAACCAGTTTGAAACTGGTTTAGTTCTTAAAACTAGTCTGGTTCGCTTTTTAAAATGAATTTTACACTTCTCTGTCCAGAACTGTAGTACAATTCATCAAACGTAATGAAAAAGTAGCGCACACTCGCAAAGTGTGTGCTGAACACAAACGAAACATGGCATTCAAAAGCTTCAGTTTCCCGGTATTACGGATAAAACGCATCATGTATATTCCCGCACGGTATCTCCGTAGTACACAGACTTAGGCCAGATTTTATTGAACTCTTACAGTGACAAACAACAATAGTATCAAAGATGACGAGCTGACTGTAAAGGGTATTGTGAAACATCTGTTCTAAGAGGAATTCATCCATCCTTGTCAACAAAAATTGATGAGAAGAGCATAATACAGACTAAAACTATAAGGCTGTAAAACCAGCCATCAAATCCAACCACTTCCTCGGCCGATATAGAAACCTTTAATCTCATTCATTCCACCATTTCTGTGGCAATGTACAGCGTTAACCAGGCAGATCCCAAATTGCAAGGGAGACTGTTTCCAATATGGCATGTAGTGGCAACTGGGCGAGTCAATATCCAAGCACATCAATCTCTTTTGGTTGGTCAATCCTCTGTCATGCGATCTGCATCTTCTGCAGGAGGCTGTCTGTTTGTGGTGGTTGTAGATGTTAATACTTCTCTTGGTTCCTGTACGATTATGGATCAGACACAGATTTGTGCCATTCATGAGGTTATTATTTTTATGCTGATGGTAAAATAATAGTTTCTCAGCACCACAGAAGTAATGCAAAGTTTAAAAAGAACGGTCAACAACCTATCATCCAGAGACTTTGTATCAACAAATCACAAGACTACAAGAACGATATGCACAGTATAGTTTAGTGAGTTCCATTATTGGAACATCTAATTATAGATTTTCTGTATGCGACTTCATACACACACACAAATCAAATAAGTGTCACAGAATGAAAGGAGGCAACTTCTCGTTGTTCACAGAATATCCCAATTTAGTATGCGGGTGAGTATTACAGTATTGTAAAAGAGGAATAGGTAAGCAGAGTTGTCAAGCAAACATTTCACATTAAAGGATAGCACTACAAAAATTAACTCTCGCATGGACTTTGTACCATCAGCCGAATTTAAAAGGCAATTGAGTTTGAGAGAGTTCATATACACCCTATCATTCCTTACCCACAAAAGGAAGAGCAAAAAATTTCCAAAAGCACTTTATATTTCTCTTGTCACCCATCTTTCTCACATATTCAGTGATGCAAACTAGGTAGGAGTATTTTCTAGCATATCTATTATGAATAGGGGTATCTTTGACAAATAAATATTACGAAAATGCCCTATATTCGTATGTGCAATACTATCTTGTCTAAAGTTTATCTCAAAATGATTGAAATAAGCAGAACCTTCATTATTTTGTCTCAGATGTAGATGTCAAAAATGTTATTTCCCTCCAAGTCCTTTCACTTAATTGATTAGCATTTACTACTCCAGATATGGAGGGAAAAAAATCTAAGATTGTTTAAATTTTTTAAATAAAATGAACTGTTAATGGGGGGATGGTGGAGGGCTAGGAGGGGGAGTAATATTGGGGAAGGAGTAGGAAATGAAGAGAGTTTTCAGCTTTTAAATTTAAAAGAAAAGGAATTTACCTGAACACCCCCAAAATGAAGTTGTTGCATTTTGATCATTTTATTTTGGCGTACAGTGCCAATATACTGAGTATATTGGCCAACTCCTTTTTAATATATTTTAATTTCTATGAAAAATTTACGTAAGTATTATTCAAAAAATTGAATTTATTGTTTTTAATAAAATTTAAATAAAATTCACTCAACAACTAATTATCAGCCCTTACACTAGTATGCATGTTTCATTCACTTTATTTTGAAGAAATAATATATGTATATATATATATATATATATATATAGTGGAGCAAATGCATCTTTAACAAATAAATATTAGGAAAAATGCCAAATATTGATGTGCAATAATACCTTGTCTGAATTTTTCTCGTTTATCTCAGCATTGCTGAAATGAGTAGAGGCTTCATTATTTTCTGTCTCAGATGTAGATGTAGAATTCTGATTTTCCTCCAAGTCTGTACTTAATAAGTTACCATTTACTACTCCAGATATGGAGGGATCAGTATCTGAATCCACAGACACAGATTTTTCAACAATTAAATCACTTCCAGTTTTCTTAAGTGTCTCGTGACTCTCATCTACTTTAGTTTCTCTAGCTGCTGTTTCCATGCCTTTCCTTTTTTCTTCTTCTTCTCTTTGTTGTCTTCTCCTTGCCTCTTGCTCCTTTAATTGCTTAAATCTTCAACAAAAAGAGGAGTACAATCACAAAAGATGAAAATAAACTAATAGCAGATGAAACGAGTGTAACTACCTATATAACTACATACCTATCACCAGGTCGTGGCCCCTCTGATGTTTTCTCACTTTGTCTTGTTTCTTCCGCTATTGTGGAATTTAGTTTAGATATTGACTTCTGAACCTGGGATAGGTCATTCTTCATGATATCATCTGGGACTTGCCTCACAGGATTTTTGGCACCTCCTAACTTTTGAAGCCATACTTGTTGTGCAGTGCTCAATATATTATTTGTTAACCTACACAACATAAAAAAATAATAGGTAAATATAGATATGGGCTAAATAAACAAAACCAACTGTGAGATTTACCTATACTGACCAGTAAAGGCTAAGACCAGAAGGAACTGAGAGAGCAAAGTAGCCAATCATTAATGGAAGGAACTTGGTCAAGACTTGAGAACTTTTCATGTTGGGATCATTAGGCTGAAAATTGACAAGGAAAATTACAAAAAACTCAGCTACCAATGTAAATACACTGATGTCTTTTAATGTGACACATAGTAAATCAACACGAAACAGGTTTCTTTAATCCTTGTAGCAGAGGGGAAGGGTTGGGTTACATGACATTGGATGCAAAGCTAATCAATCCACTTAGCCACACTATGGATACAAAAATGCCAAAATTAAAACATAGTGTTAATTACCAAGCAGCTTGAATTGTGTTCCATTTAAAGCTATAATAGAGAATGGCTAAAACTCTTATAAAGCACAAGTTTCATGAATAAAATTAAGATGCATTTGATTTAATTGTACATGCAACATGATTGACCTGTGATGACTGCATTATTTGGACAGATATGTACTGAGAGACGACCAGCAACACTGGCAAGACAAGGTAAGCCAATGTATCTGACCATCCAAGGGGAGGGAGACCATCCTGAAGAAAGAGTAAAGCAAAAATCACTAAAACAAAATTCACATTTGAATCCACCAATATTCTGCAATTAATCACCAACAATGTGAACAAAATCCAAAAAAATATATGGCAAATATCTTACAATAATCTAGAACAATGAAGGTGAATCAAAATTAAAAGAGATCTGTTCCACTTGACAAACCGAACATTAGTATTCATTAAATACACACCTATCCTGCCTTTTCTCATTGTGTAACCACACTTGTGGATCAATGCACACACACCCGCTATCTTAAACTGAAGATATATGCCACAAACGAATTGCTTTCAGATTTTTTTTCACAGATATTTTACCTAATATAAAGTCAGCAATGAATTCAACTTTAGTTGCGCAGCCCCAAAGGTCGGGGCTGCCCTATATGATCTTGGTAACTACTGAAAGAGAAGTTTTCATAAAGAAGAGCGGGCATAAAAATTAGAATAATGGACAGTTAGGGCCAATTATTAAGAATGAAAACAATATGAAGTTGCCAACAGGGTAACCTTAAATAGGATGAAAACAGAAAACCACAAGGTCACAGCTAAATATTTATGGCATGAAATTTTACTTTGTAAATGATATACTCACCACAAAAGGAAAAAGCCAAGAAATACCACTGCCATTTTGACGAGCTGCGATTGTAGTTGGACCAGCAAGAGAAGGTATCCAAAAGAAGCCTTCAGTAAGGAGTCCCTTCATATATCAGATCCAACAAATGAATCACATTAGTGATGAAAGATACAAGTCATTTATTTATAGAACAAAAAATTGCAGATTTAACTATCAAATTAAATCACATCATAAGCAGCATACCTCATCTGCCACATTTGAAAGGGCTCGATATAGCCCAATCCACACTGGTATTGTTGCGAGTGTGGGCAGGCATCCTGGTAAAAAAATGAAGACATCGACAAAAGAGTTACCATCTTCATGTTTTAAAAATTACATAATCCTCATAGTTCCATTTATTAACGTAGCAAATATTAGGAGAAGAATTGTGGGAATAAAAACAATAGGACTTGTGATGTGAAGTCCTTGGAAGGCACCATCCTCAAAGCCAAAAAGAAACACCAATAAACCTTTTGCAGCCTAATAAAATGAATACCTGCTAGAGGATTAATGTTGGCTAGTTTATACAATCTAGCAGTTTCAAGTTGAATTCTCTCCTGCAAGAAGCAATAAATAAATTTTCACGTTTGAACTATTTTTTAAAGAATTTCATTAAGAGGTTGCAGAGTCAAAATACTAACATTGTGCTTGGAATCCTCAAAAGTAGCAAATTATTTTATTAGATTTAAAAATAATAAATTCTATGTTAGGAGGACTCCATTATAAAAAAGGATATTAACAGATTCAAAATAAAATCCTATGTTTGGAACTCATTGAAAATTGTTATAAACGAGATATTATTGGAGAAAGAAACTTCTAAAGGCTAAATACCGGATCACCAGCATACCGCTCCTGGATAGCCTTTACTTGAGGTTGCAAAGTTCGCATAGCTAAGGCGGACTCTACCTGTAATAATCACTCAGAATTTATTTGACTGAATCATGATGAATATGATATGAGAAAGAATAATTGTACAATAATATCCATTACCAAGGTTTTTAATGTCAAAAACAATAATAGTCGGTTCAAAACCATAAATGTACAAGATTCAAAAGATCATGGATTGTATTGATCATTGTCAACATATTTCAACAACTACATACAAACCTGTTTTTTGGTTAGAGGAAAAGTGGCAGCTTTTACAAGAACTGTGAGCAGTATAATTGCAAAACCATAAGCATATGGGACATGCAAAGCGGAAAGCCCATCCTTGAGTACCTGAGAAATGCAAATTACTTCCGCTCAAATTACTAGACAGTACGTAGTGCCAGAGGTAACAAAACAATAATCTAATTCACACGTAACATTAAATCACAAGTAAGCTATGTCCTAATGTTAATCATCGTAATAATCCATAACAATTAAGTAGCTCATCCTAGACCCAGACCCAGAACACAAAATCAAATCACCAGTATCAGAGTTCAAACAATGATATTCAACAATTCTCAACTACAGCAGAAAATACCACAAACCATCCACACCAGAACCCTATCCTACCAACCAATAACAACAAGTGCAAGCTATAGAAGCTATAATCTTCATCTTACTTTTCCATTCAATGATTCTAATCACATTTTCTTCAAACACGGTATCATCTTTCTAGCCAATCACAAGCTCCGGCCACAGCCTCGATAATTCAAATTACAGTTTCGATTTCACGCATAACGAAACCAAATCAAATCGAAGAGTTCGGAGTTTCAGAGAACAATACCTTGAGAACCGTCTCCATGTAATTGGTTATTCCGGATAGCCAATCGTTGCTCTGTTTGGCGGTGGCGGAAGCCGCAACCGTGTCGGAAGAAGAAGAAACGGCGGCGTCGGCAATCGTGTAAAGAAGTCCCTCCGCTCGGCCAAAGAGCTCTCTGAGCAAGCCTTCAGCGTCCTCCGGCACGGGCAAGAAACCGGGTTTGAATCCGAACCGGGCGACGGAGAGGGAACCGCGAAGAAAGTGTCTGGTCGAACCGGAGAAAGCGTGAGAGTTAAGACTGTTCGGGAGGCGGCTCGTGCTCCGGTTCGCGAACGGAGCAGAGACTATGTTGGGCGCGCAAGGTAACAGAGCTGCCATGGTATTCGGTTCGCAGCGAACCGGGCGGTTCAAAAGAGGAAGAAAAAAAACCGGTTGGGTTGAAAGTAGATATAGTTTGGTCCTTCAATATGGCAGCAGCCGCAGCAGCTTTGCAGTGGTAATGGAATCACGGAGATATTCTTCGTTTCTTCTCCTCCTTTATTGGGTTTTAGAAAATCAAAATATTATATTTCACATTTATAAAAATAAAAATATCAGTGTCTAAAATGCATTTATGGTTAGTTTTTACAACATAAAAAAAATCCTTTTTTCAAACTATGATTGATGTCCAACGGAAGCAATATATTACCACCTTTGTAACGTGGCAAAATAAAAAAAAAATTAAAATCTAATATTTTATTTATGTGTCTAAAAATCTAATTTAATTAGATATATAAAAAGATCGATACACCGGCTACAAAAGTCAAATGATTAAGCTTTGGGACTTGAGGCCGTCAATAGTCCGGGCTCAGTTTCATATCTTCTACTTGGACTGGACTCGGCCCATCTGAATACTGGGTGTTTCTCTTTGCACGCATTCTTCCTGCTCCTCCATCACTTCGTCATGCACCGCATTTTTTAGAATTCCAAAAATACCCTTTCCGGCAGAAGCATGCGATGCGACAAGACAAAGTACCACTATAGTTTATTTTAAAAAAATAAAAATACTAAAAGAAAAATATTTTTTAAAATCAGGAATACATTACCATTTTATAATATTTATTTTTAGTTAAATATTTAAAGCTAACTTTTTTTTAAAAGATTTATTTTCTCTCAAAAATTAAAAAATTATGTATAAAAACTATTTTAAGTTACATCAGTTTTTAGTTATTTCTGCTTATTTTTATTCACAATAAAAAATCAGAATTACTTAGTTTTTTATTTTCAGTAGAACTGGAAACTATTTCTTATTTTCGAAGCAAAATTTCTTTTCTCAAAAAGTTGGCAAAATATTTTCACTAGCTTCACTCTAAACAGTTGAAAAACTTATATTTTCTTCAAAAATATTAACAATACATCAAATTAAAAGGACTTAAATCACAATTCGAAACAATTGTGAAAAATAAGCTCGATGCATCCACGTTGAAAAAGTGCATTTGAAGTGATAAGAGAAGATCGGAACATGAGGTGGAAACGGCACGACTGAGAATGTTGGGATAAGAGAAGGTTCTGATCGGAGAAAATATCTGCACTTTTCGTTCTGCAATCATATTCCAAAAAGCCTAAGTGTTGGAGTGAGTAAGCTCTCGAAGTTTCACAATGGCAGCAACTGTAGCAGCAACCATGGCCATAGTAAACACCAAGAGCCTAAACCTCCAACTCCCACCTTCAAAACCCAACCTTTCTCTCTTTTCCCATCTCAACTTTCCAAAGGGTCTAACCTCCACCGTTAACTTCAACGTTTCAGCAACAACATCTTCCATGGCGGCCACTGCGATCGCGGGGGCAGTTTTTTCCACCCTCGGACACTGCGACGCGGCTTTTGCGGCGTCGCAAATAGCCCAAATAGCGGAGGGCGACAACCGTGGGCTTGCGCTGTTGCTGCCGGTGGTTCCCGCCTTAGCGTGGGTGCTGTTCAACATTCTGCAGCCCGCGCTGAACCAGCTGAACCGCATGCGGAACAGCAAGGGGGTTGTGGTTGGGCTTGGGCTCGGCGCCTCGGGCTTGGTGTGGGGCCCGGAAGCGTCGGCCAGTGAGATGGGCCTGATTGCGGATGCTGCGGCAGGCAGTGACAACAGGGGTCAGCTTCTGTTGTTTGTGGTTGCACCGGCGATTGTGTGGGTTCTGTACAACATTCTGCAACCTGCACTTAATCAGCTTAACAGAATGAGATCAAAATGAGTATGGGAATGGAATTTTTATCGCTTTTTCGTCGTAACTTGTATCTATCTATCAATCAATATTTCCTTCTCTCTGATTTCTTTTACTGAGCTTAAAGATTCGACAAGAGATCTCACACTAAATCCAACACAATGTTTTTGGTTTGAGCTTGCTAAAGGAACTACACATTATATGTTACATTATCCTATGAGAAAGTGAGAATTTTCTTTCTGTGACCTCATTTGAAGTGTTTATTTAACATGTTCTTAAACCTTTCAAAGAAGCTGGTAAGAGATGTTGTGTCGTATGGTGCAGATACGTTAAGTTTGTCAGTGCAAATTCTTTAATATGTTAATTTTTCCCTTCCTGATGTGATAATGGACTTCAATAATTTTTGTTTAATAGTTTCTTTTATGTTTTATTACCTTTCTGGTGGTGGATATGTTTATCTGAAGCTTTCAGCTTTTATTGTTACAGTTTTATATTCCTGTTTCCAGAAAATTTAGGATGTTTATTTCCGCCAAGGTTTCTTTTAAACGTTAATGTTCTTTCCATAAGACTATAAATAGAAAAAAAATTATTGAAGCAACAGTCAACTAAATGAACATGATTCCGAAAAAAAAGTACACTCAAAATTATAAAAAGCTAGGGGTATGAATAATTTAGAATAAAACATACATATTATAGTAGTAATATACCACATTGTTATCATAATTATAACTTGGCTCCTGACATAAATCGACAAAAACATTTTGGCTCCTGACATAAATCACCAACTTGATCGGTAAAATCGCTTAAAATGCCAAAATACCGTCGTCTTTTGAATGGTAAGATGACGAGGGTAAGAAAAAGAGAGAAAGAAGCTAAGTAAGGACACAATCGAACAAAAATACCACAGTTGTGGTTAGTATCCTTCTCCTTGAAGGTGTTGTCAATCAACAAGGCTGTCGGGGACAAATTCGGGGGACTGGCTTTCAGACTCTTGCAATTGAGACGCCGTTACTTTGGCCTTCTTAAACCAGCTTGAGCTTCTAAGAACGTCATCGATTGACATTCCTTTTGTTCCTGTCAAACTGCACAAACAACTGTTTCAGACTCATCTGCTATGCTAATTGTGTAACATGATGCAGAGATGAAAGCATGCAAGTTCAGAATTTTAAATTAACAATTTTGAGCCGTATAGTTTTATTTCACGGATTACCATTCTTCACCAATAACAAACAACGTGTTATTAAAATGCTGAGACAAAAACAAAGAGGTGAAAGTCTTGAGATACAGATTCATGTAACACGTAGGATATAGCAGCAAATATTGGAAATACCCTGCCCAAGCCATAATCCATGAGTTGTGAATGGTTCAATTGATTGTGAATAAACCATTCATTTGAAATATTTCACATCATAATCGACCGATCAAATCTAGATCTTTAAATACAAATTTGTACAGTGAACTAAAATAAAAATGAAAAAAGGAAGTATTTTTCAACATACCCTTAACAGCTCTTATTTGCTTTTGACGCAGAATAAATAAGGCCCAGAGAATACGGTCAGAGTAGTTCTAGCTATAAGTTCAGGTCAGGGTCAAAGTCATTGTCACAAACAATTATAAAAACTTGAGTTTCAAGATTTGATGGAATAGATTCCTCGCTCAAAAGAAATTTAAAATGATAAAAAAAACAAGGCTGAGAATGGTAGCAGAAAGAAAGAGACACAGGATTTAATTTATTGCTGAAAATTGTCATTCAAACATGCAAACGACTTGTAGCCAAAAACAAGATACAAACGACTTTCCCAATTTATATCAGCATTCAGCAGAAATATAACGCATTAACTGACCTTGCTTTTGAGGAACTTCTTCCACCATTTTCCGGACTTCTCCCACTGTATGAACCTGATCAAAAAATGAAAAAAAAAAAATTGATTCCAGATTGTCTCATCACTATTTTCATGAAGAAACGAGATAAACTGAACACAGCCACAAATCTCTAATTCAAGCTTGCATCAAAATTCAAAAAGCATAACAGGATACATAATCTAGAGGAAAACAATACGATACACAAAACAGTTAAGCTGATTTTAGTACCATAGTCTTAACAACTAAGTGAGATAGCAAAGCTTTCCTAGGTAGAACAGTAGATAAGAAAAACCAGTGGTTATCCGTAATGCCCTAAGTACTAAGTAGTCGTCAGAGAAAGAGTTTCCAGAACAAATGTATAGGAAAGCGGTGAGATACAAATATACATCAACTATGTTGCCTATAATTTATTGGAAAATAAAAATATGAACTGCCAGCAATCTAGTATTGAGATCCAAGTTTATTAGAAATACGGTCAATGCAGTCATCATGAAGCACGTACCACATTCCAAAATGATTTTGTAAAATTGAGTAAAGCATTAGGTTAAAATTTTAAGATAGTGTCAAAGTCTGGTCTAGAATTGTTTCGGAGTCATCCGTATTTGTCTCTAGATGTCCTATTCTTAAGCACAAGGAAGTGCTTTTATTAGGCCACCCAGGTTTGTCCACGCTCCAAATGGCCGCTGCTGGGTAGGGGGTGGTGTGTTGTAATCTCACATCTACCAGAAATATAATCAACACTGTCCCGATAAAATTTCAAGACTAATGACAATTCATATTTCTTCAAACATTAACAAAGTAATACCTTGAGAACATACAATATTCTAAAAAATTAGTAGGAACAAAATAACAAAGTAATAACTTAAGAACATAAAATATTCTCAAAATGAGCAGGGAAAATACAAGCTTTCCTCAACTTTAGGAATTACAACATTTTCAACCATCATAAATATGATAATTTAGATATTTCCAGCTCCTGGAACAAAACATGTAAGGAATAACAGTTGATATCCAAGTTCCAAAGATCAGATCTCAATAGAAAATGTTAATCCCATCTAACTTAACAGAAACTCGCTTATCCAGCCAACGTACAGATTGAAGACTATTTATACCACATTCCGAATTAATACGTAAAGGCACATTCCGAATTAATACATATATCTCAGCTTTGTGAATCTATACCTGAACTGCTATCTCCATCAGACAACAGTGGATTATCTGATGGAGTTCTGGTGCTGGCACCAGAATTACCAGCTTCATCGTCAGAGCTGCTGCTACTATCATCCTTGAAAATTGCTCCTGATAGCAAGCTCTTCTTTTGTGGTGTTTTACCCACAACTTCACGAACATTATTCCCAGAAGCTTTTCCTGCTTTATTTTGAACTCTTTTCATGGAACCTTCCAGCTTTGAATTTGATACGGGAACATGTTTTCTTTGTTTCTCCAAATCCATTTTTTTCTCAGAAGCATTGACACGAGTCTTTTTGTTTTCTTCAATCACAGCACTGTTACCAGACACTTTTGAATCTTGTCCAGTCCTGTGTGCATTTGGTACCTTCTCCCCAGGGTGAATCCTTACATCCAGCTCTTCTTTAGATGATAATTTCTGTGAGGAGCTTAAATCCTTAGGAGTTTGTCCATTTGTTGCTTCATGTTGGTGAATGTTATTTGTGGTCATGGTCTCAATATCATTCATCTCTGTTTCAATCAATTTGTCAACAAGCATGCCAACTGACAAATTAGCTTCACCTGGCTGTTCCAAGGATGAAAATTGTTCATCAGCATTAACCTTTAAAGTTTTAGAAGGTACTTCCAAATTATCATCATCTTTCTCTCCAGGAGAGTGTGTTGAAAGCTGCACTGTATCCTTCCTCCCGGAATTAAACCGAGAATCAGAAGGTTCAAGTCTAACGGAGTCTTTCACCCTATTTGTTTTGCCTGATTTCTTAGTGGACTTTGTGATTGCAGAGTAACTCTTCTTTGACACTGCAACTGAAGATTTGGCATGTGTTTCGCTGTCAGAAGATGGTGATGAATTCTTACTATCAAGAACTTGATCTTTCAAAAGCATATTTGACATACTCTTTGAGATAGAAGTCTGTTTGTCATTTGACTTCTTTCTCTGTCTCTTGCCCGTGTGTTCAGCACCATTAATGTTAAAGTCAACTTCCTTCTCAGGAGTCCCTTGCACCTCCTCCTGCTGTATTTTTCCACCTTCTATTTGATTTAAAGGCTTCTCCTCCGTATCCGTATTTCCTGATTTAGGATCACAATTTGTTGGACTAAGGGACTTCATAATAACAATTTTACTCTCAGAAGCATCTACATGGCCAATAACTTCTCTAAATGCGGACTCTCCATCTGAATTCTTATCTTTTCTCCTCTTCTTTTTTTCCTTCTTCGGTTTTATAGATTCAGTTTTTCCATTCACGTCCACAACTTTTGAAGTCACATTTAATTCTCCAACTTTTGCATCTGAGTTGTCCTGCTTGGATGGTGTGGACTTATCTAACAGCATTAGCTTAGGATCATTTTGTGGTGACACTTCTCTTCCTTCCGCAGCTCCTTCAATCTGACCAGCTTCATTTTTATCATTATCCTCATTCGGCTCCATAGGCTCGTCCTCATTAGCAGGGTGTACTCTTGTTTCAATATCTGAATCGTTCTTATAGTTTCCTGTTGTTTTTTCTGTCGATTGAATGCCTTCTTTAAATGCATCTGTTCCAGTCTCCATGTTGTTAATAGTAGTTTTGCCCACACTCATATCTGGCCCTAGAATGAAAAAGAGATCAGTAATATATTTTCAGTATTCTAAAACGGATTTCTTTTATTAATTTGATCTCAATACAAAAAAAACATAGCACACTAATCTTAACATGGTACAAGGTTAGAACGAATAGGACTGGTACTTTACTATGTTCACCCTTTTCCCAAATGGTATCACCTTTAGAGAGAGAAATTTCCTCCTGACCACCTTTTCGAATGCTGGAAGGATCTGCTTCTTCAACGTTCCTGGAGGAAGTAAGTACAGGTGTTTCATGAGGATTTGATGAATTTTTCTTCCCTTTCCTCCTGCTACCCTCCACAATAGTTTTCAGTGGATCAGTGCCATTAAATTTTTCAGATGATTGGTCCTCACTACTGTTTTTAATCTTCTGTAGGTCCTCCAAATCATGGTGTGAAGAAATGTCTACATTGAAATCATTAATCAACTTGGCCTTGGACAAAGTCTTTTCTCCACTTTTCTCTTTGCGTTTCTTCCTCTTTTTCTTTGCAGGAGTTACTGTATCTAGAGTGGCTCCAGTTACCTTATCATCCTTATGTTCAACATCATACCTATAGTTTTCATTCTTAAGTTCAAACTGATCCGTCGATTCTTTCCTTTCCTCGTGTGCTTCATCAGACTTGTGCGCTTCATCCTTCTGAGCAGCCGTCTCTACCTTCAATATTTCTTTAGAATCAACAGTCAAAGACCTCTTCCTTTTCTTATGCTTCACATTTGCAGTAAGTCCAGGTTCTGCAGCTTCTTTCATTGACACGGGAGTACCAATGTCATTCTTAGTGTTTCCATTGTTGCAATCAGTATGCTCATGCTCCTTCAAAACTTCAATTTCCATAACTACTTCTTTATTTTCATTCTCCAGAATTTTCGCTACAACCTCGATATCCTGCTGAACTGCACGATCACCGAGCCCAACAACAGAAGCATCATCTACATTTGAAGTGTCATCTCGCATTGTGTCTTCTTTTATCCTTTTACTTTTACGTTTTTTTGATACAGATTTACAATTTCCCTCCTTGCGTACAACACTAACACCCGCAATGCCTTTACTGGTTCCATCAACCTCATATTCAATAGCGGAACCTGGAAATTCATTATTTTCAATAGATGATTTAACACCTGTACGTGGACTAGGAACAGGAACTTCTTCATTCTCAACTGGTTTGTTCTCCAACTGCAAATAGCCAAAGGTGGACACCCCCTTGGATGGAGAACCGATAGCATTATCACCACGACCAGTAAAAGCATTACTTACAATGCCGAGAGTGGCCACCTGGTCATTCTGAGCACACTCCCTCAACACAGTAGCATCCACACTGAGGAACCAGCCGTTGCTGGAACCAGTAAAGGCACTTCTCACAGGCATGGAATCTACAAGGTGATAAAACTGTCCTTCACGCTGAACCTACCTCAAAAAAAAAAAAAAAAAAATGGATGGTAAGCAAAACAATACACAGTGAAGAAAACAAGAGCGTGACTTTAACAGAAGAATACGAAATACCTTTATCCCATTAATCTGAATTTGTCCAATTTGGGGAAAGCATAAGGGGTGTTCCGACAGAATACTCCCTACACACAATTCAAATAATTTAAACAAAACATCAACACTGTAAACTACTACTGAACAGTGTTACATTAAAAACAAATAACCAGAATCCATGGATTGAGAACAAAAACTGTTAACAAGAGAAACATTTGAAAGGCAAAACAAAACAAAAAAATGTCAACAATCAGTGTCTAAGAATCGAAGAGAAAAATGATTACTTTTTAGGTCAGAGACAGTGTCATGGTCGGAAACTAGGAGCGCGAAGCGGGTGTCGAGGTTGGTGTCTATGTAAACGACGTTGGTGTTGTGAGTGGCCATGTTCCGCTCGTGTTGTGTTCTCTCTTTCTGGGGTTTATGGCACCACTCTTCAGGGTAATAGGTTATACTCTTCCCTCCATGAACTTATAAATATATATATATATATATATATATATATATATATATATATATATATATATTATATAGCTTTTGCTTTTTTATTTAAGATTATTTTTAATTAATATTTTTTAAACTATTAAAATTTACTTGATATAATATACTTGAAGGATAAAGTTTGAGATTCCGTTTGTAGATAAAAAGATACACGACTAGAACAAATTGTGATTTTTTTTTGGATATTATTGAATTTGATTAAATTTGAAACTAAAATTAAGAAAAATTGTAAATTTTTTTTTTGGATATTATTGAATTTGATTAAATTTGAAACTAAAATTAAGAAATATATTTGAAGGAGTGAAAACTACAAAAATTGTAATATATGATTGTGATAAGACATGTAGCTCGATCATAGTGATAATTTGAAAAATATTAAAATATAATTTAAAAAGTAAAGATAAAAATAGTATAATAAAAGAGGCAAATGATTAAGAAAAAGAATATATTGATTAAAGATATATGTTTAAAATTGTTGTGAAAGATTTTTATTGGGATAATTGAGAAATTGGGTTAAATTTAAATAAAGAAATATATATAAAAGACTTAATCCAATGAGAACTGGAATTAAAATATTACAATTTAATTAAAAAAAAAAAGAGATAAGAGATTAAAAAAATATTATATCATTTTATAAAATATAAAAAATTAACTAATTTTAACGTGATTTTAATTAAAAATATTACCCCTTATTAAATTTAAATTATTCTATTATTTAATAATATACATAATTCTATAATTTTTACCTAAAAATAACAAATCGTCCCTCAACTAAAAAATAATTGTACAATATCTATTTTTTTTCTTACAAATTTATTATTGTATATTTTTAAATTTCTATTTCAACTTAAAATTATTTAGACCACAATCTGAATAGATCAAGCAAAAATGACTTAATTTAATTTAGCTCATAAATTTTTACCTTGATCCATTACAAATGTTTTGAACCAATACATCTGAGTTAAATTTATTTTGAAAGCCATACAATAACATGCCAAAATAGTTTAATTCTCTTTTAGTAGAGCCAAAATTAAATAATATAATTTTTTATCCTTTGAATGAATATTTTAAGCATGAAGGGGGTTGTGATTTTGGTTGGCTCTCTTAATTACTGCTGGTGTGAATATATATATATATATATATATATATTTTAAGTGTCGAAAATACGACTTTAAATTATTCAAAAGAACCTGGTTATTTGGACTTCAAATTAGTAAAAGATTTTCAGCTAAAATCTAAAGAAACCATAATTAGTTGATAACCAATGGTTTATTCATTCCCATACACAAAACCAAGAAACTACAATGCTGATGGATTGAGAAAAACATTGGTTTTAACTCAATGTTTTTCCAAATACACCCTTTGTTGTTGGCTTGAAACACAAAGACTTCCTAGAAGCTCACATTAAGAGAAAAACACTGAATGACACTACAGAAAACCTGGTTAAGAGATATGCCAATACACATCATATCAGTTCAACAAAAGTACTGGAACAGTTCAGAAACACTTAAAATAGGGGACTAAAAAGAATTTATAGACCACACAACTGATACTAAGAAAAGACTAACAACATTAAGATGAAATTTAGGAACATATCAGATACTTGGAGTGCTAACAATCTGCATATGTGTATGAGATGAGTAGCATCTATTGCCTAAACAGCAGAACCAAGCATCCTTCTATCTATATCTATTCCTTCTTCGTGGACTCTTTGCGCTGTCCCCTCTTTCGAATTCCCAAGCAGAACCAGAGGCGCCATGCATCAACAACAAATTCAGGCAATGAGCATGCCACAGCCCAGAGAAGGGTATGTGGCCAATATGGCGTGCATCGAGGCTCATAACCTATCCATCTCACACCAGCTTTGGCATAGCCATCTGTTGATGGAACAAAGAATGAAGATTTTCTGATTGATGCCATCTTGGTTGCCACATATAACGGAACCTGCATCACCAAAATCCCAATTACAAAATTCACAAACACATTCATACCAAATCAATCCATTTCCACATAGTCCACTCTTCTACACAAAAGTTTAGGTGGACAGAGTTCCAACTGTACAAGGGCATAATAATACGCAAGAACCCCAGAAAAAACAAAAAAGAGAATGTCATACCACACACGTAACATTAAAGCAAAACTTCAGGAAAGAAGTGCGGAAAATACTTAAAAGGCTTTTGAAATTGCTACTATATTCGGATGGTTGAAGAAAAATACACGCAGATACAACAGCATGTACTAGAATTTTTGTCAGGAACAAGTTGCACACAAAAAACAGTATTAAACAGTGTCCTGACATATCTTCAACTTTCAGCAATTTATAGCCATACCTGCCTCAACAAAGAAAGGGGTATAAAGGGGATTCTTTTCCGTTCAGTTTTGTCCAAGGTTTATGTAAGTAAAAAGAAAAAAGTTATAACTTGATGATTTGTGCCTCAACGAGGCTTATGCTTTCTTTTCATCAGTGCATAACTCCGACTAACTTCAATTGAAATGGTCATTTTTTAAAAGAAAAAGTTAGCACCACAGTTTCAGCCACAAAGGTAAGAATTTTGGGTCTCCCATATCTAAAATTTCATAGTATTCAGCAAGGTTTTAAAAACTGGTTCACAATTGCAATTTCAGCTGCAACTCAAGGTTTTTAGGGTCCAACTGCTTCAACAAGACCATAGATGTTGCTGAATCGGCCTTTAAATTAAGAATTGCAACAACACTACATCCACTACCATGGCCACAATTTAAAATGTTTAAAACTTGAGCAGTTCAGCTCGAATACACATCAATAAATAAACTAATTGGCTGGAACTTGACAAGGGGAATTAAGCAGAAATGAGAAAAATGATAATTTTTTACCTCAACAAGAGAAAAAAACTAAGCATGCAAGAAGCTAACATGAACAATTGAGCAGTAAAGAACAGCAGGATACCTGACACTGAACGTCAATTCCACTCTTCTTGTATTCAACATAGAGACATCTGGAAAACTGATCGATGTACCTGAAACAACGAACACAACACATAACCTCAACAACCAACAAAGCAAACACAGAAACCAAGAGCAATGAACAACGAGAAAAACTCACGCTTTGGTGGCGGCATAAACAGCATAAAGGGGATCGGAAGGAATCACAATAGCAGCACCAGAACCAATGTTCACAATCGCTCCTCTCTTTCTCTTGAGCATCCCCGGCAGAACAGCTTGAGTGACCTTGGTGGTTCCAACAACGTTAACCTTAATAAGGTTGTTGAGAAGCCCCTCGTCCACTTCGTGGAAGAACCTGGCGTAAGGGTACGAAACTCCCACATTGTTAACCAGCACTCCAACATCCAACCCTTCAATCGCTTCCCCAATCTTGGCCACACCCTCGTCCAGATCCCCCGAGAAATCGACCACCACAGTCCTCACCTCGGTTTTTCCGAACTTGGCGGCGATCGCATCCGACACGTCTTTGAGCTTGTCGGGGTTCCGACCGACAAGTACGAGGTTGAGCCCTTTACGCGCCAGCTCGAAAGCGAAGCTCTTTCCAATGCCGTCAGTGGGTCCAGTGACGAGAGCCCAAGATCCATACTTTCTAAGGTTTTTGGGAGGTCTGAGGAAATTGACGTATACCCATCTGACAAGAACGAAAGCTAGTTTCAAAATCGTTAATAATCCGACAAGAAAGAGCAACCCAAACCATATGGGTTGGACCCTGAGCCTGGAGATTATACAGCATTCCATTTTGGGAGGTGAATGGTGTGAATGATGAGAAAGAAGATGGTATGGCTCAGGAGAAGTTTTGGGTTTATGAGGGAAACAATAAGAGCATTGAATTTATTACGATGAAGATGAGCAAGAGACAGGTGCTGAAAGAGAAGTGTGGGTGAGGTAGATGAGCGGAAAACCACCAGAATTAAGTAGAAAGTTGGCGCAGAACGGTGACATTCATTGAATATACATATGCCAAATTGTTTTGCACACCATAAATTGTGACGAATCACTTGTTTCACAAAACTATACTTTCTTTTTTTAATGGGACATTGGATATGAATAAAAAAATATATTTTTTATTATGGGCAATGGGACATTGGATATGAATATGGCCATTTGAAAAAATGTATTTTGTATTATGGGCAAATCGGGAACCCTAAAATAATTTCAGATTTTTTTTATTTTTTTTCATGACTAAATTGATAGAGTAAGACAATTAGCAGAAAAAACAAACCTAATTGACAAAATGAGATATGAAAAGTGATAGAATCAGAGGGGTTGTTTGGGTCAGGCCCGTTTTATTGTAGAAGCTGTGGGTGGGCATGTTTGGTTTTGGGTTTATTTGATTTAGGGTTTGCTTGGTTTAGGGTTTGTTTGGTTTAGTGGGTGCTATAAAACTGGGAGCTGATAAAACCATTAAAAGATGAGCAGAAAAACATTTGATGTACAGTGTACAGTGTATAGTGTGGTGTTGTGTTTAATAGGATAATTATGATTATTATAATGATGAATAGTACAATTAAGGCACCTATATTACTGTACTTATTTAATGAAATAATCAATCTGGATCAAAAACAACATCCATAAAAACCTAATAATGAATAACCATAATAACAGAAAAAGAACAATCACATTACATACACCAAATTGGACTTGTAGAATTAGTTTAATCAGATAAGATGATGAAAATTATTTATTATGTGAAATGATACATAAATAGCATATGGACATTTAATATATGGTTTTGATTAATTTATTCTTCTGTCATTTGATTTAGTTATTATTCACTAATTTAATATTTTAAAATAATTATGTCACAATCATCCTTTTCTTTTTGGGTCTGGGAGAGATCCAGTTCCTTAAGGGTAATGTCAAAACAAAGTAATTTTAAGTCCTCAATAATTAAGAAGTCATTCAAGTAATTAACATTTTGCAACAGATTTATCAGTAGCAACTTTCTGTTAACTTTTTAAACCACCCTCTTTAAACACAAATTTGATATCTTCAAGCTTCAAGTTAACAATAATTCAATTAAACCTAAAAACAAATTGTGTTTGTTTCTAACAATCCATTGTGAAGAAAAGCAAGTAATCCAAATTAAACTCTATCACTTGCACACGAAATACATCATGTGATGTTGGTTTAGGTTTAGGATTCTGAAATCCAAACTAAAACATAAACCCAAAATCAATAGATAAATATTCATTTAATGAATAATATCATGTAGATGATAGATACATGAATGTCATTATTGGACTCACACAAATAAAATTTCAAAATAATTAATACTACCTGATGCTGTAAACGATAAAATCTTAGAAAAAAAATCTTTTTACATGAAATTATCCTGTTAATTAACAAATGATTTACCATTGAATGAGTATTGAATATAATTAGATGTTCGCAGGATTAATGATTATTAAAGACAAGATCCATCTACTCCACATAATGAGTTTAAATTTTATAATAACATTAAAATATTGGTAGGTGTATTGGATGAAGGAAGAAAAAACATTTTTCTTAGTGATTCTTTGTTGAGTTTGACATTTCTACCATCTTCTGTTATTTTATAGTCATTTCAAAATTGTAAAGGATGGAAGAAGAAAGTAATATTATTTTTTCTTTTTACTGAAAGTAAAATATATTTACATAATGTTACTCAGATGTTAAGAAATATTACTAGATCACACAAACAAATATTCGTTAAAGAAATTAATATTGATGATCAAACTAAAAAATTTAATGTGATCAAATAAATAAATAATTTTACATAAAATGTTATTATCTTATTGACTAACACTTAAAATATAATTAACACAAATAAAATATTTTGGTTGAAATATTTATCACATATTACTAATAGAAAATAACAAATATTATTACGTATATTTAGAAATAAAATATATTGCAACTTTCTAATTAATTTGTTAGCGGCACCAATGAATGCTGTTACAAACTTTACGGTAACTTTTTGATTGATACGTTAATAAATGATAAATATTGCTTTATATTTACGAATAAAATATAATTATATTTTTAATAATAGAAAATAATAAATATTAAATATATTGTGATTGTATAATTCATTTATTAAAAAAATGTTGTATTTTGTGATTAGAGTGAAATTAGTTTCTTCAAAAACACTAAAATACTATATCCATTCTTCATGTATCAAAATTGATGATAAAAAACTAGTCTAGGTATAGACGTGGAGTCTTCAAATTGTTGAAAAATATTTCAAGGTTCAAAAATATTTGTTATTGTCTTATTTTATATAGTTTAGATATAAAACAGATATTGTATATTTTATATTGAATGACCACTTTTATACAAATAAAAAATACATAAATTTTGTATAGAAAATTATATAACTTTTGAAATTCACAGGATTTTTAATCTGACCAACCAGTAAACTTTAATGCTGTCTCAACCATTATAAATAATAAATTGTTAATGAATGCTGCACATGGAGGTGAAAAATATTTTTGGTTAAACAGGTGGCTCTACCAACCCACATGGTGTTAGAAGTTAACCAAAAAGATGGCAAAGCAAAAATTCAAATATAACTAAATCAAGTAAACACAGACCAATTGCAGGGTCACTTCCAAAAAGTAAAATTCAAGAAAGAAAATATAATTAATTCATTGATCTTGTTACATAGGAACAGAGACTTAATCTTGATTTATGATGTTTGGTTCTTGGGAATCAGATGCAGCTGATAATGTTTTTTTGGCGTTTTTGGAGTCCTTGGAGAGTCCTTTAGCGCGAAAATAAAGAAAATAGCGTAACATGTAGGAATCCACCAATGCATCAGGAATTGCCCTTATGAGAAAGCCTTGCAAAGAATGGAGAAAATATGGCTCAACCAGTTTTTCATAGCCAATCCACCTTGTGCATGTTTTGCTGTACATTTCTGGTGTTGGCACAAAAACTGATCTCTTCATTTTGGTCATCTTTGTTGACACAAATAATGGAGCCTGTATGCATGTATAACTCAGCACCACATCAAAAAATATTACACAGAGATATGTTGTTATATGATATCTATAACATGCATGTTACTTTAGTCTAATTCAATTTTACCATTCAAAGCTATAGTGTAAAACAAATTAGAAAAATGTAAGAATAGAAACCAAAATGAGTTAAGAAATGTATGTTATGAACTGAAACAAGTAGTTTTAGTATGCAAGAACTAAGGTACCCTTTCTAATATTTCTCCTCCTAGTTTATGAACACAAGACTCAACTATACAAGAGGATAAATTACTTTCTTATGCATTTGCATTTAGCATCTTTTAAAAGAACAAAATAAGACATCTGTGTGAAGTGTTTTGCACAAGTGATTAATGGATGCTATTTGTAGTGAATGATGATACTCTAAAACCAACCAATCAGAACCTTAAAAGGGTATGAATGATCAATGATGACCTGCAATATCCAATGATTTCAAACGGAAAGTGAAGAGAAAAGATGCAAAAGAGAACCACCTGACATTGGATATCAATTCCTTGATGCTTATATTCCAAACTGATGCATCTGGAGAACATGGCAAGGTATCTAAAAAAAATAGCAACTGCATCTCAGATCTGGATTCACAAAACTTTATTCAACTAAAAATAAAATAATAATAACTCTGCTAATGAAAATATCTATGTTTTAAACATCAACATTTTTTCTTAATTTTTCAATTGGTAGGAAAAGGACAACATGATAATGAGACAAGTAGGTAGGTTGTCTAGGTTCACCTTGAGTAAACTCATTGAAATATCTGTTTAACATGGTTTAAGATGACATATTCAATTCTAAATTGAAGAATTAGTAAGATTTTCACCAAATTAACATGTTAGAGAAGAAGAAAATGCAAAGGAAATTTCCCCCTCAAAGTTAGTCTAGACCCTGTGCAAATGAAAATGGACCAGATTTCTGTTCATAGCATAGTTTGGACAGAACAAGAAAGACACAAAACTGAACAAATTAAAGTGAGAGTTCCTAAAAACAAAGAACATTGCCACCTAGATGTGCATGACACATAGAATTGGAAAAAGGAACAAACTTAACCATGGATCAACATACCCTTTTGTAGCAGCATAGAGAGTGACAAGAGGGTATGAAGGAAGCACCACAGTGGAACCAGAACCAATGTTCACTATGGCACCCTTTTTCTTCTTGATCATGGCTGGAATCACAGCCTTTGTGATCCAAGTTGTTGCCTCCACATTCACTTTTACAATACCATCCATAAGCTCCAAATCAACCTCATGAAAGAATCTTGCATAAGGGTAAGCCAAACCAGCACCATTCACAAGCAACCCTACATCCAAACCATCTATTGCTTCCTCTATTCTCTTAGCTATTTCCTCTCCACCAACTTTCTCCATATCTATCACCACACACTTCACCTCAACACCATGTCTCTCTCTTATTCCCTTCAATGTTGCCTCAAGTTTCTGAGGGTTTCGACCAACCAAGAGAAGGTTGAGTCCTTTGGAAGCCAATTCAAAGGCCATGGCCTTGCCAATTCCATCGGTGGATCCAGTGATTACAGCCCATGAACCATATTCCTTGAGGTTCTTTGGTGGCCTCAAGAACATCACCCACACCCACTTCAGAAAATTCACAAGGGCTTTGCACACACAGATGAAGCCTATGGTGCTTGTTGCCACAAGGAACCTATCCAACCCCTCCATTTTCTTTCAACCAAATTGCAAGAAAGCTCGTGACTTTCCAAGACTTCGATCTTATCACCATCAGAAATGGAGAGAGAAATCTGTCCAATTAAATGTTTTATCAACCTTCATTTTGTGATTTGTTCTAAAGTAATTTACACAAATGAAATACTTGCTGTGAAATATCAACTTCTTAACTGAATCTTAGTACAACAAAATGAATACTAAATTTTTGTTCTGGACATAAAAAATATGTCGGATTTGACAGAAAAAAAAAAAAACAAAACTTTAGACAGAAGTTCCCAAAGTATATTATTATTGTAATAATGGTGTTATTCAAGGAAATTAGTAGCAACGGTCACATTTATTAGTTAATTAAAAAGTTTAGAAAATATTTAGTTAAGTGTGCTTTTATTAATTATATATATATATATATA